>ENA-ORXR01000377-ORXR01000377.1-marine-metagenome-genome-assembly--contig:-NODE-377-length-63857-cov-13.638680_pt1 | contig 63857 bp, 48 predicted proteins | sample MGYA00237866_ERZ511479 | MGnify/ENA metagenome assembly ERZ511479 | reverse complement strand
CGTATGCGGTCTATAATTCCTAAAGACTAAGTATGACTTATATTCTTTTTGTAATTCTGAAGCTTTCATGATCATTATTTTTATGATCACAAAGCTCTGGCATCAAAGCCCTATTTCTTAGGATTTGTAGTGATTTAATTGTTGGGCTGTTGTTCAACGGTCAAGTATATGAGCCGTGGCGGTTTTAAGTACGGAATTTTCGGTTTGACACAGATCTTAAATATACAAAAAAGCCATTGACGAAGCACGAACTCCGCTATGGCTTATATACAATGTTGTGCAATCGCCCTTTCTACTTCAATCGTTTCATTGGGAATTTTTGCATCCGTTTCTTTCCGTTTTTGGTTCCCGAAATTTCGGCTAACAAAGAGTCCGAAGTGATTTTTGTGTAAGAGATGATTTGCGGAAAGTCGTGTTGCTTATTTTCAAATACCAATTGAGTTTCCGAAATTGTTTTGACAGCAAAACGAATAGGCAAAGCGTCATTCTGACTTTTAACGGTCGGAATATAAAATAATCCGTCTTGCTCTTGAATTAATCGGATGTTTTCAAAAACAATCGTGTCTTTATCTTTTACGATATAACTTTTTCCCGAAAATTCATTGTCATTTGTATTACTCCAAGTTTCGTAAATACTTCCTTTTGGGGTTTTGTTTTCCCAAGTTCCGATAAGCCACTCTGCTCTTTTAATATCGTTTGCTGGTTTTGTGGTCCAAGCAATTAGAAGCGTAAAACCTATAAATGCAAAAATTAATTTTGTTATTGTTTCCATAGTTTTAGTTTATTGAATGAACTGCCATTTTGTTTCCTTCGGTGTCGGTAAACATACCAAAATATCCCATTTCAGGACTGATTTGGGTTTTATGTACAATTACTTTTCCTTTATTGTTTTCAACTTTGTCCAATACATTTTGCAAGTCATTTCCACCGTTCAGATAGGCGATTATTCCATCTGTTGCTGGTTTGTAATCTTCGCCTTGAACAATTGCACCCGACACATTTTTTCCGTCAGTAGGAAAGAATCCCATTTTTGTCCCAAACATCTCGGTTTCTTTAATTTCCAAACCAAGAATAGCTTTATAAAAAGATACTGCTCTGCTGAAATCTGTTGCAGGAATTTCAAACCAATTGATTAAATTTTCCATCGTTAAATTATTTTACGTTAGGGTGCAAAGTTGCAATGTGTTTTAAATTTAAAATTGTAAAAATGCGACAAGGCTAATCCGTTGCGTAAAAAAGTGAGGACATTTTTAAATTGTCCCCGTAAAATTCCTTTGGCGTAAATCCTGTAAGTTCTTTGAAGTCTTTGATGAAGTGCGCTTGGTCATAATACTCGCTTTCATAAGCCAAAGCTGTAAGGCTCGTAAATTTTTTGTTCAGCAACATTTTGAGCGTGGCTTGTAATCTTATTGTTTTGGAAAATTGCTTAGGGCTTAATCCAATGGTTAAAGAAAATTTACGCTCCAATTGTCTGCGATTGATGTTCGTTTGTTTAGAAATTTTATCAATGGAAAGTTGTCCGTTAGCTGTCAAAATGGTTTCAACTGTTGATTTTACAATGCGGTCAATGGTTTCAGTACTAGCCAATCGATTTAATAAAAATGTTTCGACAAGTTTTATTTTTTCTATAGTTGAATTGGCTTTTAGAATCGCCTGTTCAATTTCTTGTCCCTCTTTTCCAAACAATCTTTCCAACGAAACGGTTGTGTTTTCCATTTCTTTTATTGGAATAATTGAAAAAGGCAAAAATCCATCTGGATGAAAACGAACGGAAAAAATACCTGTTTCTCCTGTCGGTTCTATTTCAAGAGGTCGGGTCAGTTGTCCAATTACAAAGCAACGGGGTTGGATAATGCTGATTTTATTTTCGGTATATTGTCTGAACAAATCTCCATAGTGAAAAATCATCTCCATACATCCATCCGGAACTATGGTTTGTTTTTCGGGTGTTTGTTCTTTAGAGCTTTCCAATGTCCAATAACATTTGATAAGTGATGTCAAGTCGTGGCTTGGTTCAAATGTTTGGTAATTCATTGGATTTTCTTTTGTTCGAGTGTTTGTTTAGGGTGTTGTACAACTTGTTTATATGAGAACCTTTTTGCCCAAAAGGTGCGCATAACATGACGATACTTATATAATGAGACACTTTTGACCATTATATGTTCTCTTTATTTTTGGTCCAAAAGTCTATAGGACTCACCATATTAGCAATGTTCTCCTTGCTCAATCTCGTATATAGTTCAGTCGTTTTAGACGAATTATGACCCAATGCTTCTTGGATATACCTAAGGTTGATGTTTCTTTCCACCAAGTGGGTAGCATAACTATGCCTTAAGTTATGAACAGTGATCTTTTTCTCAATACCGCATCGTGATAATCCTCTCTCTAATACCTTATCAATGCTTCTGGCACTATATTGAGGCTTGTTCTGACCATTGAACAGATACACCCTTGGTTTATACCTATTATAGTATTTAACTATTTGTACTAATAGCGCCTCGGGCATTGGGACATCTCTATCCTTCGCTCCTTTGCTATTGCGTATGCGGATTATACGTCGTTTGCTATCCATATCAGATAGCTTCAAGTTGATGAGCTCTGACTTACGCATGCCACAAGCGTAGTACATCATAATTATTGTCTGATGCTTGAGATTTTTATAACTTGATATTAATCGTCTTACTTCGTCCTCAGAGAGGACATCCGGTAGGTGTTTCCCCTTTTTGGGCCGCTCGATATCGGATATATCTATTCTTATGTTACTCTCCTTAGCTAAGAACAGTTTTAAGGCATTGACCCAGACATTTTGTGCACTATAGCTTCGTTTTTCTTTGATGAAGTGTGCATAGTTATAGGCTTTGATTGCCGATAGATTGAGTTCTGAGATATCCCGATTGTTCCACCAGATTAAGAATTGTAGGAGGGCTTGCCTATAAGCAGAGATCGTTTGAGATGCATATCGTTGTTGGGCCAGATACTGTTCAAATGAATCCACCTTACTCATCCAATATTCATTGATGACGACCTGATGCTGGGTTTTGGTAGTCTTGGCCGGATTCTCTTGCGGTTTTGGGGTCTTGGATTGCAGGTAGTTGAGCGAATCTTCAGTATCAGGGATATGCCACTCCTTATAGGTTTTAGAATATTGACGTCCTGGTATAGACTTGATCCATTGTATCAATGTTGGATCATATGCGCAGGAGAGGAATATTCTACTTTTTCCTCTATGGATTCTTTTATGTGGCTTAATAGCCTTGTTTCTTACTGTTATCATACCCCTTAATATGGGTAAGATAAAATAAACGCCTCTAATTGAAAAAGGGATTGATTAGAAATTATCTAATGCGACGATTCACTAGTCTCACTGAAAAAGCTATTATAACTATACAAAAAACTCTTAATTATAGCTGGAACTCTACCATACTATTGACGAGAAAATAGAATTAAATTAATTTTAATTAGAAGAAAGTTCTTAAAAATAAAAAGGGGCTTCAAGCATATAAGCCTGAAAACCCCGTCTTTATTGCGCTTCCTCAAGGACTTGAACCTTGGACCCTCTGATTAACAGTCAGATGCTCTAACCAGCTGAGCTAAGGAAGCTTTTTAGAGAGCGCAAATCTACTACTATTGGCCTTATTCTGCAATAAAAAAATTGAATAATTTTGTATAGAGATAATTAGCATGTATCTCTTCCCTGAGGAATAACCACTTTGCGCTATTTCTCAGCTTGTGTGGAGCAAGTGACTTTCCAAATGTAACCGTTTATCTAACGCTGCAAGGAAGGGCCACCTCACTAAAATGCAGTAGATATAGACACTCAGCTAGCTAAAGTGTGGCCATTCTATGGTTTAAACTTCGACCTTGGCCCGTCTGAGTTTAATATCTACATGCTGCAATTGACACTCATCTCGGCTAATACTTGCTCAAATCTGACTGTGAGTTAAGAGCAATGCTGATGATTAGCTAATTAATCTGTAATCTACTCTCACCAAGAAATAATATGGGCGTAACTATGAAATTTAGTCCTCTTGGTGTTTTTCTATTAGCTTTCGAATCATAAGATCTTGCATGTCAGCGGATTCAACATTATTCTGGAAAGACCGGAAGGAAGCTTTTCTTGACTTCATCTTCACTGACCGCAGACTAAAAGATTGAGATTAAGTTTGACTTACTAGTTAGAAATTTAACCAGTGCTTGGCCAAATATTTGACCATTGGTAATCAGACAAAAGCCATGGAATATTTCTAATTCATTACTAATTTATCGTAGCAGCTGAAGATTATGATTGTGAATTGCAGTAGTCTGATTATTACATTAATCCTTTCAATCCGCTGATTAGAAACCTGCGACAAATCTATGTTAGGGTAAAGGGGTAACCCCAAGTCCCCATTTGCAAGTTCATTGGTAATAAAACAAACAGAGCTCTTGAATTTTTATTATTTTGAGAGGCAGCCCTGTAGAACAAACTTAAACGGACAAAAATGAACAAATGGTTACTCCTGATTTTAATCTTGACTGTATTAATTATTATTTTGACTTGCTCGACTTGCACATGGCAGTGTGTCACGAGTCGATGCGATCAAGTGAGTGAAGTAGAAAATTGTACGCATTGTGCCCCTAAAATTCACAAATGCTTAGATTCGCTAAATGATGATGCGCCATACGTGTGTGATGAACTAATTCTAACATACAAAGAGCCAGACTGTAAGTCAATCAGAACATTAATAGATAGCCTATTTATTGCTTTTGATGGAGAAAGTGATAGTATTAAAAGAATCATAAATTATATTGTCCAACAAAATCTTATAAAACAAACGGATGAATGCGATCCTACAGAACTGCTGTCCATTGCCGTGGATCTGATAGCATACAATGCTGTGACAACAAATCAAGTAAACTTCTCAGGGGGGCGAAAAGATATATTTCAGCAAATACATAAAGAAGGAACATTGAAACACTGTATGTGTGAAGAAGGATTGTATATATACGAGAATCCACTCATCAGTATGGAGGGTGAGATAGTCCGTAATGGTAACGATCACCTTACAGTGTTGAAAGAAGGTGGAGGTAATCTAAGTCTAAACTATATAATGGAAAACGGTGAAGACTACCCAAATAAATTTGCTAGACCTGAACGTGCTGTTTCTGAAATGTATAAGAATATTAATAAAGACAAAGTTGGTGGACCTATAATTGCCTTTTTAGATTCTGGAATAGATCCAGGGATGTTTAAGGAAGAGAGATATTACAGCAATACTGGTGCTGTATGCATCAATGATCAAAATACAAATCATTATAAAGGATGGAATTTTGTAGACGACAATTATATAACGCATGATGATGTCGGACACGGCACTCTGGTAGCCCAAAGTTTTAAATATCTTATGGATAACAACGATCCATATTCTATACTTCCAGTCAAAGTTCTTGATTCGTGCGGGTATGGAACTATGTACACCACTATATGTGGATTATACTATGCTAGGGAGCAGTCTGCCGATATCATAAATTGCAGCTGGGGTTTAAAATTTAATGATCCGATGATGGAAGAAGCTGTTAGAAAAGTGAGTCAAGATGCCTATATAGTTTGCTCAGCTGGTAATGAAGCCTTAGATCTAACTCTCCATGAGCACTACCCCTCTGAATATAGTGATCTGAATAATTCTAATGGCTTTAGTCAAGTAGTAGAAGTGGCTGGCCTTTGCGATAATTACAAAGTTCTAAATCCTTCAAACAAATTTTATGCTATGTCCAATATTAACCAAATAAACTACGCTGAAAGCGCTACAGGTTATGAGCAGATGATTAGTGAATTAGACTCCTTCTTAAAAGGTAACTACCCTGAATGCAGATGTGAAGGTACCTCCTATGCTGCCCCGCGAATTACCGCTAGAATAGCAAAAAATATGATCAATGGAATAGGTCCGATGGATGGTTTGACTACAATAAAGGATTGCGAAAGAGAGAAAGTATGGGCGTTTCGAGAATAAATAATTGGACATCTTTAATTAAAAACATCGGCTTTATTCTGATCGCAGTTTTTACTTATGCACAGTCAATATCACAGGAGTCATATCAAAGTAGATCAAGCGAAGCAAGACGAGCTGATCACTCGGCAATCATTCAAATTAATAAACTGAAGCAACTTCGCTTGGAACTTAGTACGACTTCTCATTACGATACTTTAGGGCTAACAGATTATTTTATTGCCTTCAGATATGATAATAGAACTGACCCGCCAATTCCCGATTCTGTGCTGAAATATTCTATTTTGGCCATGCAAAACTTTGAGGCTTCTGGATATGTCGAATATAGAAAACAGAACACACTGTCATTCTTACTGAAACATTATAACGGGACTGGAAGACACTTAGAAAGCATAAATACCTATCTGACTTTCAGAGGCACTTATAGGGTTGAGAGTGCCGAAGTAGAATCTTTGATCATAACAAAATTAGCAGAAGCATATAGATCGACTACAGAGAATGAAGCGGCACTAAGCGTATTACAGGCATTCATTCAGACACCTGCTTTTATTAATATGCGTCCTGATTATAAGTCTAATGTGTTATATGAAATAAGTAATACACAGTATGATCAAGGTCTCTACAATGATGCCTACGAGAGCATTGAGGCAGCCATGCTAACAGAAGGTCTTAGAAAGAATCCAGATCAAAGAACACTCTTTAATCTCATCACACAAAAAGCGCTCATCCTGTCAGCGACGGGTCAATATGAAGCTGCTTATCGCGTCTATATGGCCTATTTAGAAGATGATATATCATCTGAACATACATTCACGATGCTGAGTAATGCATATGATAATTGGCATAAGGCAGGTCGATATAATATGGCAGCATCCTTTGCAGAGGAGGCATATCGACTCAGTTCTCAACTCGGGATGAGTGCGCTAAAAACATATACTGCCAGCTACAATTATTCGGAGTCTCACCGTTTTTTAGGTAGCGTTGACTCTGCTATCTACTATACACATCAGGCCTTAGAACATTTGCATCAACAAAATGAACATGCTGAAATAGACTACCAGCTGATCAAACTAAACTTCAATCAGGTGCTCAACTATGAGGCCATGTATCAGACACATAAGGAATCACCTTATCTTGATTCTGCATTAATATATATGGACCGAATAAATACACTGGTCCCTACATGGATAGATAATGTGCTATTCGAAGGGTCGCTCCTACACAATAAAGCAGAAATAGCAGAGTGGTATGATAAAGGTATCGACCTAGCTGTAGCGGCTGATTCTGCCCAGCTCTTCATTGACTACTCTGATAAGACTAAGGCACTCTCTTTATTAAAAGAAAAAGAATGGGGTGATCAAGAGTTAATCAATAAAGATTCATTGCAAAGCCTTTATCAAAATCTTATTGAAGAAGAATCAGGATTAGCATTGAGCCAAATGCTTGATACCCTGTCTGTAGGAATAGATAGCATTGCAGAGCAGCTGTTAGATAATAAAGATAAGCAGAGAGACATCCTCCACCAGCTCCAAGCGCTGGGTGTGGTCCAGCATAGCACAGTCTCATATTCCCTTTCTGATCTTACCGATCAGGATCTCTCCATCGTCTATTATCACATGACGGACTCTACGGCATATGCATGTCACCTCACAGCTGATGAACAACACATCTATCAATTAGGTAATCGAGTAGATTTGGAGAGAGCGGTGCTACGCTACAGTGATAAGCTAAGAGAAAGATCCTTTTCTTTTGAAGAAGCTCGGGAGTTATATAGAGTTCTGCTGGCACCTATGGGAATGTTACAACAAAGATTAATTATAATTCCAGATCAGCAGCTTAGTTTAATCCCATTTGAGAGCTTAGTTAATTACGATAGTCAATATGTAATACAAAATCATGAGGTCTCGTATGCATTATCTTACCGACACTTTATGCGACAGACTAATGTGCTACCTCCTATAATCGAGAATTTTTATATCGTCAGTCCAGACTACGACGAGAGCTATGAGCATGGAAAAAACAAAACTAAAAATGTAGCCTTTATGCGTGCCTCGTTATCGTATTTGGAGCACACTAAAAATGAGGTGACTAATTTGACCAATGCATTTGGTACTTCTGTTTTTGATGGTATTTCCATAACGAAGTCAGAATTCTTTAACTCGCTTGCATCTGCGGATATTTTTCATTTTACGGGTCACGCTATTTCAGTATTAGGCCATGACAATCTTTCATTCTTAGCCTTAGGCAAATCAGGCGATAAAGTCGATCAAGATATCTTTGTCAATGAAATATCGAATCGCAAGACCAACGCCGCTCTGGTAACTTTAAACGCCTGCGATACTGGCGTAGGCCAAGTTATCAAAGGAGAAGGGGTATTTAATTTGGCTCGGTCATTTTTTAAAGCGGGTGCGAACGCAGTCATGAGTAGCCTCTGGGCCATAGACGACTACAGCAGTAGCGAGATCACATCATCGTTTTACGCATATCTAAAACAAGGCCATCGGAAATCTAAGGCTTTGCAGCTCGCTAAACTTGATTATATAGAAAATGTGAAAACAGATAAAATGAGAAACCCGTACTATTGGTCAGGATTAATCATATCAGGAAACCCTGCCCCCCTCTATTCAAATACAGCACCGCATTATTATGTGATAAGTCTACTTGTCTTAGTTGGGTTATTCATTTTTGGAAAACGCTATTCTACTGTATTTGCTTAAGAATTTCTTGGCTTTTTTGAAAGTGGACACTACCCTTCGTGATCCTGCTCAGTAATATCTCAGCTTGATCTAAGTTGTTTTGCTGTAAGTTGACCATGGCTCTGTACCAAAAAATATCATTTGTCTGCGGCTTTATTGATTCTAATAAAAGTAATGAGCTATCAGGCTCATCTACAGCCTGATAGGCTAAAGCTCGATAGAAGTTTGTCTCTGATGTCTCCTCCATGCGATGGAACTTTTTGATACTCTCGGCGTAAGCTTGCGCATTAAAAGAGGCTTGTACTTTTGACAAGAGTGAATCTTGAATTTGGCCTTTAGTCGTCACGGCCATAATAGGTGGCTTATAATATGTAGCATATAAATGTTCCCCAGTGACAGGCTGATTCTTTAGCATCGTAAACCATATAAGGCCAGCAATAGCTGCTGCAAGGACGAGTCCCAGTATCACGTACTTTTTGATGGAAGATTCTTGTCTTGGCTCTTCGATGGTACTAATTGATTCCAAGATTTGCCGCGTTTCTATTTCTATAAGACCTTTGCTCAATTTTTTAGCAGCATCATAATTTTTTACTGCTGTGCGCAGGTCAGCGTCTTGTGCCATCGCCTGCTCGAATAGAGTGCTCTCCTCTGGGGTCAAAGTACCATCGTGATAAGCGTCGATGTATAAATGTGGGTCAAACATATATTTATGATTCTAACATACTTCTGATGTCTGGTCTATCCTCTAAAAATTGAGTGATCTTCTGCAGACATAGATACTTTTTTTTCCGGGCAACCTGATCTGATTTAAAGCCCACTAATTCCGCAATTTCCTCCATCCTATAGCCAGAGGCCCAGTACATTAATACCTCCTTGCATTTGGTACCGATCACAGTCAGCACTTCTTTTAATGAGTCATATTTTTCTTTATTAATCATTAAAGCCTCTTGGTGATTCTCATCTTCTTCTCTCAGAGAGTAATCATGAATTTCATGTGTGGCATTGCGCTTACTCTTCCGCAACTGATTACGCCACATATTCTTGGCAGTACCCATGAGATAGGCATGTACATGGGTAGAGAGTTCGAAGTCCTGATTACTAAATACCTTAGAGACAAAGAATATAATGGCGTCATGCAGGATGGACAGCGCATCATCTTGATCTCCACGATTTTTTAATACATAGGCATAGATCTTTGCTTTCAAAGTACTATCCATAGCAAGTGATCGGGTCGCTTTCTCCCTGCTTGATTTAGAGAATCTTATGTCGCGAATGATGTTAGTATAATCATTCATATATTATATGTCATCATAGATGTGAATTGTGACCAAAGAGTATTAGAAATAATAATCAGTACAAGATAATGAAGATATTTTCTATTCGGATAGATAAAAAAAACTCTCTTTCTCTGGTTACATTTTATGAATTGCTGACACAGAATAGAAAGTAAAGAGCGTACAAATTTTAAGAACAGTACAAGAAAGCAACAAGATTACTCTTACCGATTAAAGCTATAAGCACTTCTCGTAAGTCCGCGCAACTTGCCTTGGGACGCTCGTGCCCTGTAGCTACAGCATGATTCGAGTAAATGACGATAAACATTTTTTAACTCACAAATACTGAATTATGGATATTTTATTATGGTTCCTTGACTTCTTTGGCGACTTCGACCTTACATTCATATCTTCTATTATTGGAGAAGAAGTAGAAGGTATGTAGCAAAGTGAGGTGAGTTGACTCACCTCCTTTTCTCATTCACGTGTTTTGTAATCCATGCTCTAAAGATCAGATTCTTATAGTGAGTCAGAGAAAGTGGAATAGACTTGTACTTTGCTTTTTGTAGCAAAAAGACCACTGAAAAAAAATTCATAAAACTCATGTAGGAAGATACAGACATCTTATTTTTGTATCTCTTCAAGTACCTTTTAGCATTGCTGATGACATAAGTAAGTATGATCTCATCTCTTTCTTCTGACTCATAGAGGGCTACACACTCCATGCAAGCCGCCCTAAGGTGAAAGTCTGGATGATGGTATTTGACGGTTCTCAGGTGTCCTATAATTTCAGCGTATCGATCATGATGCAGACAATTCAAGGCCATACTCACTGCTAACAATTCGTCAGGGTACTGGCTATCCACAGATCCAATCCACTGATAAATAAATACCTCAATTTCGTCATGCGATCTAAAGAAGCTCAACGTACCTACGATATTTAAAAATCGCAGCTCTGGAATCTTTCCTCTATGTAATAGAACATCAGTACGCAGACAATGATCATACAGCGAGGAGATGAGATCTGTATCCACCTGAATGCTCTCTCGATAAAACCTCAAAGCGTAGGTCAGACAGTACAAAGCCACTAAGGTATGCAACTCACTTCGCTCTCTAAATTTTCCTGCTAATACGTCGTCAGACAGCTTGACTAATGCTTCAGGACATAGGTCTCTAACCATCCTAACTAAGAGCTGTAGTGACTGAGCTATTTGACCATCTGGCATTTCTCTCATAGCATGATTCATGCCCATGATTAAATCTGAATAATCATATTTCTGAATTCTACCCCAATTGTGACACTCGACCTCATAAAGTACAAGCTGTTCTGAGACTTGCTGTAAGTATGACGTGATTAGTTTCTCGAGTAGCAGTCCCCCTTCCCGATATTTAACAGGGTTATCACTATAGTATTGACTGTGATACAGCTGACTTAAGAGAGCCGACCTATGATGGTCCAGGCATGATCCCTTATCGAGCAAATCAGATTCTAATTTTTTATATCGCTTATTGACGATCCTATATACACCTCGCTTATTCAGTGCTTTGATAATCATCAGCTCCCTCATATACGGATCTTCATGCACATCATAATAGACTAACCAATCTAATGTGGTCAAATAGATTTTAGACATCAAATTAGAGAAGCCCTTAGGGCTTATGCGAGTAAAATGATCTACTCTGACCGTCCTATAGTCTAAGGCTTTTTGTTCTTTCCACTGCCTGCTCAGATATGTGTAAAGCTGATAATTATCAGACTCCTTACTGTGATGCATCAGCAGGTATTTACCCAGAGATTCCCACTCTGTATCGTCTAAAGATTCTAATACTTGGATCAGTTTTACTTTAATCATCGCTTAGGAAAATATAGCAATAAATTTAGTATAAATGACTGATATTCAGTTAATCAGCAAAAATATTGCTTGAATTTAACTCGGAAATCGTTAATATTTTGCCCTTTTTATTTACCTCACAGTTGCTTTATTTGTAGTAGACAATATCTGACACGAGAAGCACAAAGTTTTCGCTCAGTACTGATTATGGGAAAAATTAGAATATGAATGTCATCACACGTCAGCTCAGTGCTCGAGAAGAAGAGGTCTTATTCCTAATTGTAAAAGAATATACCTCTGCTGAGATCGCTAGTATTCTGTACGTAAGCAAGGAAACGGTGAAAACCCACCGGCGCAATTTGCGTAATAAAATGCAAGTGAAAAATGTGGCCGGTCTGGTAAGGAGGGCGATGAGAATGAAACATATAGCATGATACAAGTAATGAAAATGTCACGATTATGTGGGAGAGGGCTTCGGTGCTTTTCAAATCAGTACAACAAACTGGCAATATGTTCTCGTGGAAACCCAACTAATCGAATGGAAAAGAATGTCTTTACAGCCGCAGGAAGTATTTCAAAATATATATTAAAATAAGGCCCTTTTTAAATCAACAACACCCTCTCACTCTCCTAAAAGACTCTTTGCAGGAGCCAAGCTCATAACTTGGCTCCTTCTTTCTGCTGTCTTTAGTTAATCAGAAATACTGAAATAGCATGGAAAGACTCGCATGTGATTTTCATGAGCCGATCCTGAGGCTGTCGTCAAATCGAAACGCAGCCATTGGCAAATAAGCGCATAGTCTTATGAGGATATGGCTGTGTAGAGTAGCTTATGGTAGCGTTATGCTATTGCAAAAGTCTATCCTGCACTATTTACTCCATAGACATGTAAAAGTGGAAGCTAAATAGCTATATGTGGAAATCATCTATCTCAGTAGCTCATAATCAGATTAGTCCGCCTGTGAATGTGTAGCATAGCTAGCTACCATATTGCCATTAGCGTTTGCAGTCCGTCCCCCTCTCAATAATTATTAGTTAACTTAAAGATGTCTTAAATTTTAATAGGCATATTACTTTATATTTATTGCTTCGTCTAAATATAGATCGTCAAATATATAACAATATGAATCTGAGTAACTTAACCAAATCAAAGAATCCGATGCTTTCTGATAAAGCCATTGGCAAAGCCAGCACTGTAGATCGGAAAGCTAACTCTGGACCAGTGATCCGCTCCTCTAACACGATGACCGTAAGTGGGGCCGTCAATAAGACGTTGGTCTTAGTGCTTATCTTACTCTGTGTGACGCTTTTCAGTTATCAGGCACCATCGCAAGTCTTCATGACAGTTGGCGCTCTCGGCGGAGCAGGCGTTTACTTTCTGACTAGTTTTAAACCCACGCTGGCGCCCTACACCGCACCCGTATACGCCGCTCTAAAAGGCCTCTTGGTTGGGTCTATCTCCGCTGTATATGCCGCGCAGTACGGTGGTATAGTCTTTCAGGCTGTTAGTCTGACCATCGCTACCCTGCTGATGATGCTCATCATTCATAAATCTGGTCTTATACCAGTCACGAAAAAATTTAGAATGGCTGTCTCTATGGCGGTCGGTGCGATCATGATCGTCTACTTAATCAGTTGGGTCGGTCACTTCGTAGGATTTACTGTTCCATTTATCCATGACAGCGGACCTATTGGCATAGGCATCACAGTGGTGATCATCGGTGTTGCGGCGCTCAATTTACTGCTTGATTTCGACAGCTTTGAAAAAGGGGAAGAAACGCAAGCACCTAAATATATGGAGTGGTATTTCTCCATGGGCTTATTATTTACGCTGGTCTGGCTATATATTGAGTTTTTGAGACTACTGGGTAAGCTGCAGCGGGATTAGAGTTAGTGGTCAGCTATAGCTGATGATATCTCTTCAATAAGGTCTGTAAATTAGAATTGACAGAAGGTCGAGGTAGATCCATTCATTAGGTCTCTTTCGGCATATTCAGAAGAACCTGATGCTTAAAATTGAAAACTCTAAATGATTGATAATTAATCGCTTAGAGATTGTCAATTATGCTGCTTTGATAATATGTACGTAACTGTTACACTGTGATAATTAATTCTCAGAGTAAAACGGGGTCACAGTAAAAATTAGTTGTCATGATTTTTTCAAAAATCTCGCCAGCCAAAGCTATTTTTCCCAGTACGTCGTACTAGGCTATCAAGATACTATACCTCACTATGATTACTTCTGAATATGCCTCTTACTATTATTGATGATCAATGTATTCAAATTGATCCTGCAGGGACAAATCAACATGAACATGGTGGAGAATATGAATTATTATTGATCCATTATGCTAATTTATTCTCTGATAATAATTAAGCAGACTCGTCAGCAATTGTATCCTTAACCGTGAAGAAAAAAAGCTCTATGTGAGTCCTACACATTTCAACAGCCTATAAGAAACCGTATTGGTAAATATCGGCGTTGAAACATGCAAAACTCTCTTAGTTGATGTAAAAGGCATTAACATATGGTTGTCCTAAGATTGGGGGCAAATACCGCTAAGCGTGATATATCAAGAAGCTTATATTCGAATTAAAGTAATTGATGTAGCACACTTAACTAATTTCCTCATTTGGAAACTGCTCAATGATAGGGATAGCATGTTATAATTCAGCGTGAAAAGAGATGAATGGGACGAGACCAAAGTATTATGGGACGAAATCAACAATTCCATTGTATGAGCTATACCAATTCCTGAAGTAATCCTGAATATGTCTTTCCCACATTGAGCGTACCATATGGCGCATGTAAGTTGACCGTCATCTTTTGCAATTCATATGATTCAATATAATTGCGGTTCACAACATGACTCTTGTGAATCCTGAGGAAGATCTCTTCAGGCAACCATTTGCCACAAAAACCTTTCAATGTTGCTCTATACGTGATAGGGAGTGGTCTGCCTTTGATAAATATATCGATATAGTTGCGAGCAGATTTCACATAGATGATATCGTTGAGTTTGATCCTAATTGTTTCATCTTTTTGAGGTAACATGAGGGTTAGGTCATCTGATATATTAACAGATTGGATACGCTTCTTGTCCGATGTGGTAGCTGCAGGACTATTCCTTTCTAACGTTTGGAGTTGTTCACTGAGATGTAAATTATGATATTCAAGTTGCCGTGTTGACATTTGTAGAAGCTGTTGGTCTTGTCTTAGCGCCTTATTTCTAAACCAAAGTAGCCCAAGTAAGCTTCCAACAAGCGAGAATATGAGTGTTCCTCCTATACTCATAGCTCTTATGTTTTGATCTTTGGTTTTATTCTCCGAGAGCAAGATTTGATTGTCTAATTCTTTTCTGGCTGTTTCATATTTTATGTGTAATGCATTTACTTCACTGTTGAGATGGACCTTATTGACAGTATCTCTATCCGCTATAAAATTATTGAAATCGTCCTCGATTCCAGGATAGAGCTTGGCGTGAGCTTTCATTATTTCTTTAGATATTGATTCTATAGTTCTCAATTTATAGGGGTGTTCCGTATTGACGTAGGCATACGCTTCTTTAAGGTATGACAGACTCAATCTATAGTTCCCCTTTGCATACTCGAGTTCTCCCTTAAGTGAATTATAATCATCTTTATAATAAGAGGAATTCTTATCAGTAATCATCCCTTCGAATAATCGAAAGTAATGTGCGGCACTATCAACTCGGGCTAAGCTTATATGACATCTGACTATATCTTGAAGTGCATAATTTTTGACACTTTTCTTCAGTGGCTCTAGCCGAAGCACTTGTCGACCATAGTTAATGGCTTGGATATAGTCCTTCTCGTACATTTTGCCAGAGGCAAGATTTCCTAAAATGATTGATTTTTGCTGACTATCTAAGTTTAACATGAGCGCTTTCTCCAAGTAGTGATTGCTCTCAGCGAAATCTTCTGTATCTCTGATACTCAAGGCTATTCCATTATAGATCCTATATAAAAGTATATTAGTAATATCTGGTGATAATTCCGATGATAGTACAGCTGTTTCTGCCTCTTGAAGCGTCAATATAGCATCTTCATTAAGATTTAGGAGTGATTGACATACAGCTTTCAATGTTATATTTTTGAAAGCCATCTCATATTTCTCCAATCTAAAATAGAGATCCGCTGTTTCTTGAAACTGATCTACAGCATCGATGTAATTTTCTGTCTTATAATTATAGTATGCAATGGAAGACATGAATAAAATTCTGAGAGAATCTTCTTGGTAATTTTGTTGTGCCATATAGTCTAAGTCTACCATAGCAGAATCTGGCAGATCCATTGTGGTATAATACGTCACTCTAACTTTTCTGTATCTGACATCATTATATTCAGACAAGCCCTCGGAATTCAGCATAGAATCTATCAGGTGAAGTCCCTTGTCCAGCTGATTGGATCTGTACATACTAACCACCCGTTTGTAAATGGAATCTTGGCTTATATTCTTTGCATCAGTTGGAGTAGCTCTTACATGTAAAAATAGCAATAACAGTATACCAATAGATAATGTATTTCTTAATTGTACCACTTTACTATCATATTTCATCTACATCTTCTACTTAACGATTCAAGACAGGTATGCCAAATCAGTGGCAAATAACTGAAACTTATCTAAACATCTCTAAAGATTTCGATGTGGAATTTTGAAATCTGCTTAGGTTCATCGCGAAGTAAGATGAATGGTTCTCACTGCTACTTCTTTTTCCTGATCATGCGGTCTCTCTTTTTATCTATCTTGTACTGATCCAGAATGCCACGCTGCTTATAAAATTTGCGGCGGCTGAGCCTGAATTTGCTCCTCGTTTTTTCTCCCATTTCAGCGCTAAGCTCTACATATATGTTTCGGGCAGAATTAGCATAGCCTCTCTTACTTGGTATGATCTTCGTCGGTATGCGCTTCAGGTTGTCCAGGGGTATAGTGAGCCATACATTTGTATGGTTTTTTTGATCAATGTGGCCCTCCATAAAGAGGTCAAAGCCAGTGGACTGAATCTCCATCTGCGGGATGTCGATGCGACTACCCGTCACGGTGATCTCATTCGTCAGCGGTGCAAATTTCAGTTTATGTAGGCGTCTGCTAATAAATAGTTTTTTGGCGATTTGATCGATAACATCTATTCCCTGCACCTCTAAATCATACAGCTCGAAGTCCAGCTTAGCTCGCGTGTCTGCCTCTAATAGGCCCAAGTCGACTAATCGACCAGAGATATCCAGTGACGTGTACACGGTGCCATCCAGTCGGTCTGCCTCTCTGAGTGTCTCGCTGCCAAAGTGATGAAAAGCATTGAGGGTTTTAGCCAGCTCTACAGCACTGAGCTCTAAGTGAGCATAAAAGGCAGTGGTATCGATATTAGTGATGTCAAGCTGAGCTTCTAAATCCACCTCGCCCTCGTAAAAACGGAAACTAGTTTCGGTGAGATTTATAATGGCGGAGTCCTGCATGAAAAGCCCCGTCTTAAGATCAGTGAGCTGTATTCTCTCATTGATAATAAAAGAGTCTAAGTCTATAGTCAGGTCAGGATTAAAACGATTCAGCATATCCTTCACCAGTATTGTCATCTTAGTATCTATTTCATTCTCAGATACGGAGATACTAGTATCTGGGGGTGTCTCAAAGATGTCAATGGCATGTGATAAGTTGATGATCGGACTAGAAATATTCACATGAGTTGAGATCTGATTGCCCGTATTACCGAAGAGCAGCTCCGTAATATTTTCTATATCGCCAGTGACAAGTAGCTCTCTGTCTAAATAGTCAGAATACATATACAGATCAAAGTCCGCTGTGTCCTGATCGATGATGACCTCCAGATCATTAAGTGGAAAGACGATGTCCACATCGACATTATAGACAGCTCCATCAGTAATCTTTAGGTTCACGACGGATTCTTCTAGTAGCTTGTCAATGGAGCGCAGGTCACCCACATAGTCAAAGTCCACTTGAAAGCGCCCCGTATCCTGAAAGAAAAATTTATCATTTTGAAAGAAGTCATTGAAGAGCTGCGGGCTACCCTCTAAATGGATGGTACTCTCCAATTCTGTCAACTGAGCATTAGGCTGAAAGATAATTTTGCCGAGTAACTGATCGTGATGCTCACTTTGAAAGGTGATCTCTCCCTTAGCTGTCTTCTGGATAAGGCCATGCTCATCATCTAATGTTCCGGTCAGGGTGATATCCAGGTCAAAGTCACGGGGCAGAGGCTGCTGATCTTTCAAGAGCTGTATATTAAAGTAATCGAAGATAGGTAGCAGCTCCTCTAAGTCAATATCCTGAGTATGCAGCTCTAAGTTGAAAACCGTCTCGTGCGGCTGGCTGATATCCAAGCTTACATCCATAGACACTGTACCTTGGTCTAACTTAAAGCTGGTACTATCCAGCACCAAGACATCTTCCGTGATAAAGTAAGCTCCTGTCCTTAGGTCAAACAGGCTAATCCAATCAAAATAATGAAAGCTATCTATCTCGACCAGCAGCCGAGGCTCGAATTTTTGATGAATGGCTTGGAAGGTTTCTTTCATTGACGTCTTCGTATCCTTCTCAGTCTTCTTAAAGGTACTCTTCTTACTTAAGCTAAAGATACTCACAAAGTCCTCCCAGCTCATTTCTCTCGCCTGAAATGTCACTTGACTGGTGGGTTGCTCGGTCACCATGTCTGATAGCAGTCCTGCAAAGTTCTGTAAAATACCGTCAATCCTGTAGTCATGCTCCTGGATAAGTGTCCTACTTAATATATGAAACTTTGTACTCCCAGCTTCCTTTACCAGATTGATCTCATGGATCGGTATTGAGGTGTCAGTCGGCTGGTGCAGGACAGATAAGTCCTCAATGTGCATCATCGCCGAGCTCTGAACGATCATATTCTGCACGTCATCAATAGGTGCGTCCACTACCGCCTGTATGACGAAGGCACCTTGCTCAAACATGAAAGTCTCACTGCTATACCATTCGCTGATCGCGGAAGCGTCACCCTCGACATGGATCAGTGACTTGATCCTGCCCTTCTCAATGGGGTCACCAGTGATGAGTGCTTCAGAGGAGCTAAGTTGAAATCCTGCCTTATCTACAGTAATGTCCTGAAGGCGGAGCCTGATGTGACCTTTAGCATCTGTTTCTGTGCGCTGATCATCATACCTGCGATTAATAAATCTGCCGGACAGCTTAGTGTTAGAAAATGCAGCGCCATTAACCAATAGATCGTGGTCATCTAAGACAAAGTTCACAGAGACTTTTACTGGGTCGCCCCTATTGATCGTGATGATGCTCTCCGCTGGAAATGGCTGCACAATTTCATACGGCTTAAGTAAGGTGGCGATTTTCGGAGTGACGAGTTGTCTCAGCTCTCGGAATAGGACGCGATCACTTTGCAGCTGGAGGACAATCGGGCCAGACCCGTCTGTAGACACTTCTGCCGCTAAGTTATACATTTTGTCATTTATAAGCAGATCGAAGGGCGATATATCAAGCTCTTGATCCTGCAGCCTGGCATTCATCTTGCCCTTTAGGCGACTATTCCTGAGGTAGGAGCCATTAGCTTCTGAAAAGATAAGCTCATCGACCAGAAGGTCAAAGTCGATCTCTGCTCGCATTGACTCTGCTTCCCGTATCAGGTCCGATTGAAGCTCTTGTATCGTCAGCTGGATACTCGTCGACCGAAGTGTGTCATATAGCTGTATATCAAAATCTCGAATGTGTAGATCTATCTGCGTAGCATCCAGTGTCAGGGCAGTAGTATCCACTTTAGCCATTGTTGTCTTTGTCTGAGTCAAGCTATTTAGCATGGATGCCATTTGATAATGGCCTTCGGCATCGGCAATGAATTGTGCATGTCCTCCGACCACATTCAAGCTCTCCAATGTGAGGTCCTGCTGACGCCAGTCTGATATCTCAATCCTGATCGACAGCTGATCTATCACAAGCAGAGGCTCCTGAGTCCGATTATAGCTAGAATCTATCACGGTAACATCACTGAGTATTAATGAAGCATGAGGAAAGTCCTGAAAAATGGTGACATAGCTCTCACCAAAATTCACTTGGACACCTGGCAGAAAGCTGATGTTTTCAAGGACTTTAGGTCTGTTAGATTCGAGGTAACTGTTGATTCCGTAGAGTAGCAGTCCAATAGCCAGTGCGCAAATAAAAAGAAGCAAGATGATGAAGTCAAGACTGCGATTTATTATGTTTAATTTCTTGGCTACGGGTTCACTCATCCAGCGAAGTACTTCATAAGCATAATTGATCTCTACGCAGCATCGTTCAGATTATTCATTTAAGTTAGTGAAAAATAATTAGGCTACTGCCTGGTCGTCAGGCGCTGGTGACGATTTACATTTGATCCAAGGGATGGGAATACGTATCGAAAATCGACGTACAGAGCACTAATGGCCTTATATGAAAAGCTCTGACCCATTAAATCGACAGCGAACAGTCCAGTTAAGACTTTCTTGTGGATTCTCTTATAGGAACTTCATAGATTTGGCTATGGCATATACGACACCTGAAACAGTCGCTATAAAAATACCTGAAGATCACGAATGTTTATACCGCAAAAGAAGTAATGTCCTTGAATGTTTGTAATCTCTCTTTGATCATCATCTCGTCAAGCTTCTTAATTTTACCTAAGCTGAACTCTTCTACGCAGTAAGATGCCATAGTAGAACCGTAGATGATTCCAGTCTTGACAGCTTCGAAGCTCAACTCACCTGACTCTGCTAAGTGTCCGCTCAATCCTCCAGCGAAGCAATCTCCAGCTCCTGTGGGATCTTTGACCTGAGCAATGGGTAGCGCAGGAGCGACAAATATCTTGTTCTCTCCGAAAAGCAAGGCACCGTGTTCTCCTTTCTTTATAATTAAGTATTTAGGTCCCATCTTGTGGATAACTTCTGCGGCATTCACTAATGAGTATTCACCAGATAACTGTCTAGCTTCTTCATCATTAATCGTTAAGATGTCAACCCGGCTGATAGCTTCCTTCAGCGTATCCATTGCTACATCCATCCAAAAGTTCATGGTGTCTAGAATGATCACTTTAGGGCGTTTCTTCATTTGGTCCATGACCTTTATTTGGATCTCTGGTGTGAGATTGCCCAGCATCAAGACCTCATCGTCTTTATACTCATCTGGTAGCACTGGATCAAAGTCCGCCAATACATTGAGCTCTGTGGTGATGGTGTCACGCTTATTCATATTATCGTGATACTTACCAGCCCAGAAGAAAGATTTCTTATCCTCCACGATCTCTATGCCTTTGGTGTCAATCCCTCGGGCATTCATCATGGCTAATTCTTCTTTCGGAAAGTCCCCGCCAATGATGGACACGATATTAGCTGATGGATGAATGAATGTAGATGACCAAGCTATGTATGTCCCAGCCCCACCGATGACTCGCTCGGCTCTTCCGAAAGGCGTCTCTATGTCATCAAAAGCGACAGTTCCTACGACAAGTACACTCATAATTTTATGTTTAGCGCGATAATAAGCAGCAAATGTAGTGTTTTAGATCAAACTACAGCATCCGGAATGGTAAATCTGAAAGTAGTCCCCTCATTCACCTCACTTTCTAAACTGATACTGCCGCCCAGACTCTCTATAATTTTCTTTACGATAGATAGTCCAATGCCAGTACCATCATATTTTTCACGATTATGAAGTCTGCGAAACATAACAAAAATCTTATCCTTATAATCTTCTTCAATACCAATACCATTGTCTGAAATCGAGAAGTGGTGCATACTTCCTTTTTTAATATAAGCTATGTCGATTGTCGGCTTTTCACTTTCGTTATACTTGATAGCGTTTTCTATCAGGTTTTTAAAAACTTGGAAAATCTGCTGTCTATTAGCAATTATTGTTGGCAAGTCTTGATGAAGCGTGATCAATGCTGACTTTTGTGTGATAAACGTGAGTAAGCTAGACCTCACATCCTCCATCACTTCATTGAGATCTACAGGATCTGTCTCTATGTTTTTATTCACTGATGAATAACTCAGAACATCTTCAATCAGCCTATTCATCTGCTTCGTGTTTTTCTGTACGATTGATAGATATTGGCTTAGTTTAGGTTCCTCTGTAAATTTTACGTCCCTTTCTATTAGTCCTATAAAACTTGAAATATTACGAAGTGGTTCTTTTAAATCATGAGATGATATATAAGCGAATCGTTCTAATTCTTCATTCGATTTCACTAATTGGTCATTAGAGTCTTTCAAATCTGTGGTCCTTTCTTCGACTTTCTTTTCTAACGTTTTACTGTATTTATTTTTGGTATTATAATTATTCCAAAATAAAAATGCTAACGAACTCACGAATGCTAATAACAATAGGGAGATTATATTTCTTGCTCTTTGCTGATCGATCTGTGCTTCATTTTTAATCTGCCGCTCTTCTAATTTAGTTACTTGATATTTTGACTCTAAGTCTAAAATGGTTTTAGATTTCTCAGCGTCAAAAATTGAATCTGACCAAGCTTTGTATTGCTTATGAAAGAGTAGTGACTCCTTATGGTTATTTATATTTTCGTAGGCGATGGATAATTGTTGATAGCATTTTGCTTTATTCTCTTTGCTTTCCGACCGTTCAGCTTGATCTAATGCGATTCTACTATAGGTGATGGCTTTCTTATGGTTTCCCATCTTGTTGTACAGCGCTGCGAGCTCTACGTTAACATTCATCAATTGATCCTCAACACCTATTTTACTATATATTTCAGCGCCTCTAAGTATGTTTTCTTCAGCTTTGACCAGATTATTTTCTACTATGTGTATTTTACCAAGCTCCTCGTGTAGAGCTCCCAGTACGTAATAATTTGATACTTGATTAGCTAAGACGATAGCAGATTCAAAATTATCTTTTGCTGCAGCTATGTCTCCTTCAGACGCCTGTACAATACCGTAGCTCAATTGCCATGCTAATTTAATATTAGCATCTTCGTATGATTGGTTAAGAACACCCAATCTGTTTAAGTACTTCTTAGCCTCTACAAAGTTCTCATCTTCTACCAATATAAAACTTACATTGCTCAGCATAAGACCTACCGCATGCGTATCTCGACTGGCTTCTGCAGCTTTTAGACCTTCCACCATGTAGGTCATAGCCTTCTCGTTGTCTGTCAGCCCATTATATATACCACCTAATATCCCGCACGCTTTAGCTAGACATAATTGACAATCTACTTCTAATGCTAATTCTCGAGCTCTCTCCGCGTATTTTATTCCATCCCTCGGCTTCCCGATAAGCATGTTATTTACAGCTTTATTAGTCATGGATGTTGATTCTCCCTTCTTATAGTTCAGCTTTCTGGACAGTGATATAGCGTCCTCAATAAGTTGATTTGACTTTTCAACGTCAATCTTTTGTAATTTATAGACTAATGAATTAAGGTTGTTTACTTGATGGGTGTCTTGCACACCGCTCTCTATAAGTGAATATAAGCTATCAATGGGAACCGTCTGTGCATTTGCAAATAAACACAGGTATAGAAGGGGAATTAGGATAAATACTCTCAAATTAAAATCGGATCTGCTATGGAATGAAATTTTGTAGATTGGAACTTGAACAGTAAGGATGACTTATACACAAAGATAGACCTATCTGAATTGTGTTACAAGTTATATTCAGGTATTTTCTACCAATCAGTGGGTAACTTTAACTTATCACTAGAACCGAATTCATCTAGAAGCTTTTTATAGATTTGTTCTTTTCTCAGCAGTCCATTTGAGAGGGCAGCTTCTACTCTGGATCGATCTTTCTTATATGTATAATTCTTACCATCACTTTCTACAACATAATATAGATTAAACCAACCTTTCTGTTTAGCTGCTTTCGGCCGCAGGCTCCGATTATGTCTCCTGAACTTATCCATGAGGATTTGACCTGCATTGACTTGTAAATTGTACAGTAGCTCATTGTCAGTCGAGTGATGGCCGCTCATAGTAAAATTAGCCGCGTTACTTTGAATAAACATAGTCGGAATGTACACATTCTTGCCTGTGATTTCGAGATAGTTGTCAAGCTCGATAAACCTTACCTTATTTAGATCTTGAACTTTGACATAGGAAGAAAACTGCTTTAAGATGTCTAAGTTAAGTAGTTCTCCATGTTGCACGTTTAGCGATACCAAGCCTCTTGATTTGCTGGTCAGTATATTCCAGTCTGTGTCCCAATAAAAATTATATAGCCCCAGCGAGTTTACCCTGCCCTTGATATTCTGATCAGTAATATACGTCTGACCAAAATTGTCACTCTGCCTCAGGCACTCAGCTATGTCGACACCCTCAATATCTGTCTTAGCTAAGAAGTGATATAGCTGACGCCTAAAATATAAAGTGCCCTCTGTACTCATGCTTCCTGCAAAAGCATCAGCTTCTGAAATGATCTTTATACCTTTTCCTTTAGATGATAGCTTTGCCATCAGATTTTCTAAGACAACCTTGCCATAAGTAGCATGCTCGATACCTACATTTATATCAAAGTGATGGTGAGTCAGAGGCTTAGTAGAACTGCTATCAGAGGAAGAAAAATATGACATCAAGCTATCGGCAACTAAAAACTTACTTGATAGTTCAGCACTAATATATGGTCGGTCAGCATCTTGGCTATACTCAGCATCTAAGCTTAGATCTGAATCCCCGAACGTTACCGCTACTTTTTCAAATAATAACCGCTTGCCAGCAGATTTAATTTCACCACTTTTAAATGACACCCAAGGCTTATCTGCCAATTTTAATTGTAGGTCATTCGGCTTGGCAGATAGCTGCATGCTTTGTAATAATCTTCCTATTGGCTGATCTATCTGATAATTCTCGATCACCAATCGATCTAACTCTATCAGGCCCTTCACCGCAGTTACTGTGCTGTCTCTTATCCATGGAAATAAGAATTTTACGGGTAACTGACCATGGAAATCTAAACAGTTAATTTTATTTTTTACCATATCAAATTCCGCAGATCCTGCTATGGGCTTACCTTCTACCTTAGCTAAAATTTCTTTTATTTTTAATAACTGACCATTTCCAGATATCTTAGCATCTACAGCTTTTACTTTTACCTTATGATCATGAGTCCCGTATGACATCCCTGCTTGGTTCAGCGTAATATTATAGTCCACATCATCTACATGATCCAGATGTACCTGACTATCTGCTGAGCCGACTAATTTGATGACTCCAAACTTCGATTTGTCTAAATGTCTCAGTACGGGATTCAACTTTTTCAGCGGAAAGTCAGTGACCTTAACTAAGATGTCCCTCTGAGAATTTAAGGTGTTAAAACTACCGCTGACGTCAATCCCATTTCTAAAGACACATTCTTGAATATCGAGCCGCTTCGACTGTGTATCATATTCTAATGTCACGCTGACGTTGTCTTCATAGCCTATCGCCTGCACTCTATTCTGCCGCGTGACCGACTCTAAGGCTATCTGACCCTCAGTCTCTATCTTCAGCTGACCATCAGATTGCAGCAACTTCATGGTAGCTTCTGTCATCATCAGTTCATATAATTCTTTCGATGACCCCCGATCGATTATGACCTTAAAATTTTCTATTGTGATATTCTCTATATCTATCATTCTGCTAGCACTGGATCCTTTATTCTCAGTCGACATGATGTCCTGTACATTCCATTTGTTGTTGCGCTCTGTCAGTCTGACCAAACCGTTTTTTATCAGTAGGTGAGAGATGCTTGGCTTAGAGAATATAGCCTGAACCATGTTGAGCTCCGCCTGAAATTTTTCAAGCGAGATAGCCTCGTTGTAGTCTATATCATAAAATTTTGGCTCGATCAAATCTAATGTGATTGACGGGAAAGTAGTAAAGTAGTTTAGCTCTGCTCCCTCATACGAGAGTTGATTATTAGTCATAGCTAAGAGCTGACCCAATGCTGCTCTTTCTATTTTATGCTGAAAGAGGTAGGATAATGATATGAAGAGCACCACGAGGATCAGAAGGATCGTGAGGGGCCAGAAAATAATAAGTTTTAGTAATCTAAACATAGCTCAGGTATAAGACGATCAGGAACTACTAAAGCATACATGCTGGATCGCTTTAATCCCATTTATCATTTGCTATTAGACGATTTTTGCGGTCGGTAAGCACTTGTGACCATAGCTAAAAGTCTTATTATCAATGATTTAGTAGTAAATATGAATGTGCAATGATCTCCCTCGGACCACATATAATTCGGTAATTCTTATGTCTGCCGATATTTTTCGTGCTTTCGTCGACTAAAGGTGCTTATCATGTGACTTTCTGAGATCTTTACATTGTAATTATTAAGAAATCCAAAAAATACAACAAATGAATACTCCAGCAATACAAAACGTAGTCTACGAATACCGATATTCTATCGCTAATATGAGAAGTGAGGATGTCCCTCACATGTCCAAGCAGAATTTATTGCGATCGAAACTTCCAAAAAGTAATGACTATAAATCATGTCTCACAGATGATATGCTTGGCAGGGTAGGTGCTATTGCAGCGATCGCCATGCTTGCTTATGTTCTGAGCCTGCTGTTCTAACGATGATCGCCAGTAAGGATCGTCGATATACGCAGAAGACTAAAGAGGTTTTTTAAATGCTTTTTTCAAATGAGCCCCGCTAACTTCGGGGCTCTTTTTATGAGCTTTCAGAGACTCTGCGGTAATAGTATGCGGACAGTACGAGAATACCAAAGACAACCACGAAAATGAAGTATGGTCCCAAACCTTCCGTATTGCGTATCGCCGATTTTATGATATGTACGGTTAGATAAGTGAATAGTGCTGTGCAAAATAGATTCAGCAATCTAATCATCTTAGTCGCTGCAGTGTATTGGTCGATGGCATTTTCCTCCGTGATCGGTCGGGGATAGTTATACTTATGTGGATTCTTGTTTAGGTACTTAAGCAGGAAGAACTGGCCAGCTGTCAACAGAGGTAATAAAAAGATAAAATGCTTGTCAGCAAAACCATCAGCGATACCTTTCAGGTTAAAATGTATCGGTATTTCATCAGGCAGCTTGGAATAATAAAGTATAGGTAGACTAGAAGTTATCAATAGTAATACGAGAGTGATCAATTCAACGAAGAGGTCAATTTTATCTGGTGGTATTTTATGTCTTGGTCGGCTAGCTTTCATGCGTACTGAAACTATCTGCTACTGATTGAGCGCCGTCAACCCGTTAGCACTTTCATTTATTGAAAAATAAGGCAACTTATGACTGAAAGGAAAATCTGACAAACTTAATTTTTCGCCCATCTCGCAGGTGGCTTTCTTCGTAAAATGTTTTTATTTCTAATTCTGGATACGCTAAGCCTGATTTGTAGATATGGTTATTTTTATAGATGAGTGCCAGATCTTGGTGTTTAATAATTTGATCAATGGTGTGGTAGTATAGAATGTAAGAGTCCGTTTTAAGATTTACGGTTCCGCTGTCACGGAGAAGATTACGGTATACATCCAGAAATGGCCTTGATGTTAATCTTCGATTCGCCTTGCGTGTTTTCAAGAATGGATCAGCAAAAGTAATCCAGATTTCATCGATTTCTCCTGCTGCAAAAAAGCGGTGCAGCATCTCTATTCTAGTGCGCAAAAATGCCACATTGTCAATATGTTCTTCTTTTGCTTTAGTGGCTCCCTTCCAGATCCGCGCACCCTTGATATCGACACCTATGAAGTTTCTATCTGGATACATTTGTGCCATGCCCACCGCATATTCTCCCTTACCACAGGCCAGCTCCAAGGTGATCGGATTTTCATTTTTAAATACTGTCTTTGACCATGTGCCCTTGGGGTTTATCTGGGTTTGATCACTCCACGTCAGGACATCGTCACCATGGTCAAAATTTTCTAATACATTTCTATAGCTCAATAGATCTGCAAATTTGCCTAGCTTGTTTCGTTTGGCCATAGCTCAAATGTAGAATATGCTGAGGTAATTATGACAAGCTGATCATTCTAATTGTTATGAAAATAGCTTAGGGCTAACTGATTCGAGAGATTACAAGGTATCCACGGTTTCGATTATAGAATTGAACATGATCGGATGAACCTGTAAATGCTCAGATACAAATTTTTAGTAATAGCTCTTTTCTAATATACATACTATCGTTGGCAGTGCCCAGCCAGATGAACCCATTTTGATCCTCATAAATGATTTATAATAAAACTTTCTCTATACTATACTGATTCTACGATATGATCGTGAAGCCCCATCGTAATTCCAGACTTCTCCTCCATAAGTGGTCGTCCAAAGATCTCCAATAGCAGCCACGAGATCTGAGTTGATACACTTAAGATTATGCTCTACAGCTCAAGGGAAATGCAGCTTTCAACTTAACATAGTCCAATGTGCAGTCTGGCTCAAATTTTGTTCTTATTCATAGACTTGATGAGCCAAAATATCCATCTTTATCTTGCATCATATTATTCTATGTCGCCCAGGTAGTGCTTCGCGGTTTCTTGCCATTCGGATGTATGATCATTCGCCACACCTGTTAGTACTTTCTTCGCTTCGGTGGCGCCATTCTCTACTTTTACGTGGCAAAGACCGTAGTAGTATTCCGCTTCGTGCCGAATATCTCGAGAGTCAGCCTGTCTCAATTTAGCATACCACTCTATGGCCTGCGCATAGTTGCCTTCATACAGATGTGACGTAGCAATGACATATTGAGCCTCTTGATCATCTGGATAGATCTCTAAGTAGTCAAGGGCTAATGTTCGAGACTCCAGATAGTTTCCATCATTAAGATTTTGAAAGATTGATTTAAGTGATTTGGCTTTTTTCACTGCAGCTTCGTCATCACCTCCACCACCTCTGGTCCCAAATGAGATTAGTGCATCATTAGAATAACTCATATCCTTTTTGATGTAGCTTGAGAATAAATCATTTTGGCTTGCAGGATGGCTTAGCTGATCAGATTTAAAAAACATGTATGCTCCCAATAAAAGAAGTAGACTAGCAGCAATTGATATGATTGGTAAGATTCGCTTTTGCATAGGAATGATTTTAGTTGTTTGATTATTTTTTTCTACTGCTGATTCGATCAGTTTAATTCTTGTTTTTAATTGTGCTTTGGCTTCTGATGCATATACTGCTCGCATAGATCGCTCCATCTGTACAGCAGCGTGCAGCTCTTTATCTGACGCCATTCTATTTTCAAAAGCTTTCATTTTGATCTGCTCTAATCTGCCTGAGATATAATCTTCGATCAGTTCGTTAGTCTGGTCATCAATGTTCATAAGCCAAATTTTTTACGGTAATAAGGGTCTTGTGACATCAGCTTTCTGATTTTATTTTTACATCGATTGCCTTTTACTCTACCAAATCCAGATGAATAATTCATCTCTTCTTCGATCGTCTTATATGCGATATTATAACCGTAGTGAGCCATCAGGATGCGCTGGTGGGAATCAGGAATCCTAAAGAAAGGTTGGTATGAAAAAATAATCGATGTGGCTAAGGTAAAGAGTGGTCATTATGAAATTGCTTTCGAGGGTGCAAATTATCAAACGCGTAAACAACTGCTGCTGAGAAAAGAAAGATTAAATAAGCGTTAGTCCTATTCATTCAGTAATTACAGTTACTTTCCTTGATCTGAAATTAATAAGTGAAAAACAAATGCCATTTTTATTCTTGTAATTATTGTTTATTGGCACACGGGTAGACATAGCCAAGAGGAACACTTGTATAGATTGGTAGAATTTCATATTGGAAGCATTGGTATCAGTTAGAAAGAATAGTCCAATGCCATCGATAGGAGTGATATTTATAATATTAATCACTTCTTCATAGAGGAAATAGATGGACCTTAGTAAATCATACTATAAAATAACTTGAAAATGTGGTAGAAAGGTTAAATGCCAATTTAAATTTACTATATTAGTCAATAAGAACAGACAAAATCAAGGATCAAATATTGATTTAAATTTTACATTAATAACCCTATTTATGAGAACACACAGCACACTAGTCTACGTCATTTTATTTTCCGTATTAACATTATATTGCTCAGCTCAAAACGAGGTTGACTGGAAAACAATAAAAGGAAAAGATTTCGGATTTACCACATGGCAGAGTTTAGTCTTTAGACCAGATGTAACTTTTAATGAAGTCCGAAAATCCTTTTACAAAGAGTGGAATGGTAAAAAATATCAGGCCCACAAAAGCTTCAAAGATTTTAAACGTATGGAACACGAGATGGCTGGACTCTATGATATCCCATACATCGAACGATATCAATTCCTCAGAAATCGAACTAAAAAAAGTAAGGTATTACATGGATCATCTAACTGGTCACTTCTCGGACCCATTTCTCCTCCATCCGGTAATAATGAAGGTATCGGTAGGATTAATGATATAGAATTTCATCCAAACGATCAGAATCTAATATACATTAGTGCTCCTAATGGAGGTGTATGGAAAACCACCAATGGATGTGATAGTTGGTCAAACTTATCTGCGTCATTTGATAGTGAGACTGTGCTGGATATAGAAATTGATTCTGCAAATCCTGATAGAATATATGCTTGCTCTTCGGCTGGACTTTATCGGACCTTAGATGGTGGGATGTCTTGGAACAAGATTAACTCCATCTTTTTTCGAAGAATTGAATCAGTCCCAAATACTTCGATTATGTATGCCATTTCGTTTTACACTGCCTACAGAAGTAGCGATGATGGCCAGAACTGGACACAGATCACAGCTCCAGGATTTGATGATACCTATCAGAAGTATGACATTGCCTTCAAATCCAATGATTATAATACCGTATACATATCAAGACAAGGAGGAATCGCTAAAAGTACAGACGGAGGTCAAAGTTTTACTTTAATGCCTTTACCATTTGACGAAAGTCAGGTCAGAATGGTCTACCTCAGCACGACCGCCGATAATGTAGATGCAGTATATTGCTCAGCAGCCGATCTGACAAGCGATCTGTTCGGAGTATATAAAAGTCAAAATAATGGATCCTCGTGGAATCAAATCATGAGTATAGGCGACTCCATTAAAGGAGTAGATGGCACTGCAACTGGTATTGGGTCTCAATACTTTTGGGGATATAACGACTTACCTATCTCGGTGAGCCCTGACGATGAAGATGAGATTCACATTGGTAATGTATCTCTCTTCAGAACTAAAGATGGTGGTCAAAACTGGACCATTGTAAGCTCTGATAGATATAATGGAGGATCAGTCCATGTGGATATGATGGACGTGAAATACAACCCCTCTACGGGTAAAGCATTCGTCGGTTGTGATGGGGGACTGTATAGACATGACATAGATGGACAAAAATGGAAACGGCTCAATAACAACTTACCAGTAACTCAAATATACCGCTCTACCGTATCTCAGAGAGTGACAGGTAAGCACATCATTGGCAATCAAGATAACGGTATCATGAAATTTCAAGACAATAATTGGTTATTCGAATTAGTAGGGGATGGCATGGAGAGTTATATTTTTGAATACGATCCAAACGTCATCATCTCAGCAACCCAATATGGGAATTTTAAAATTAGTTCGGATAATGGTTTAAGTTGGGAATCAATGATAACTCGTAATATAACTGGTGAGAATGCAAGTTGGACGGCACCACTAGTCGTTCACCCGTCTTTAGAATTTAAGCTTTTTACTGGCTACCAAAGTGTATGGATGTCTAAAGATGAAGGAAAAAATTGGGAGAACATCTCAGGCGTCCTATCCTCTACTGGTCGGACGCTTAACTATTTAGATATATCAGCTTTTGATCCTAATCATATACTCGCTGCTACATATGATGAATTATTTGTCAGCACGAATGGTGGGTCAAGTTGGAGTCTTATATCTAATAGACCGGCTGGGACTATAAGATCTATTAAGTGGAGTAAAGATAATAACGACATGTTACTTGCAACAAATAGCGACGTTCACAAGACCACTGATTTAGGTGCGTCATGGGCAAATTTCAGCCAAGGTCTGACGTCGGGTGCTGAAAGTTACTATGATCTTGAAGTATTCGATAATGGTATTCAAGAATATTACTTAGCAGGTTTTGGAACTGTCTATCATAGAACCGATCAAACCAATTGGGCTCCCTACTTTAATAATTTACCTAAAACTCCAGTATATGATTTAGATATTGATTACATAGAGGGCAAAATTGTTGCTGCCACCCATGGTAGAGGCCTGTGGCAGTCTAATTTGAAAAGTTCTTCAACGACTGCTTGCTACAATTTTGACATACCTGAAGTGTATCAAACATCTCCTATCACTGGCTGTGGTGAAGGGACATCCCTGTCTGCGAATCCCTCGCCTACAGGCATCTACCAATGGTATAAAGATGGAGAGGTCATCTCAGGAGTAAACTCCCAACACTTGGCCATTTCTGAAAGTGGTACTTATCATCTATATTATCCAGCTAATGGTGGGCCGGCCTGCAGAGGATATGCCTCTGGCCCCATTATCTTTAGCGAGAATTGTAGTTTCTCTAGTTGTTCAGATTTAAACTCTCAAAGCAATTTAGGATTTGACTATCCGACCGTTATTCAGGTTGAAAATAATTTTCCAGAGCTTAGCCAAGATCCAGAAATATGCATCACCGCCACAGGAGACTTATCAGCAAGCTATGAGACCTTCAACATCTACGACGAAGATGAGGTATTACGAGGTATGACTAATACTGGATCTGACTGTGGTGGACCAGTACCAGATTTTTGCTTTACAGCTTCTGCACTTACATATAATCAGTGGATCGCAGATGGAATCATAACAGTGACTCTTAGGCCAAACTCCTCTGGTATTAATCCAATGCTATGCAGTACTAATGAAGCATGCGCAACAATAAATATTGTCCCAAATACTCAATCCAGTAACTGTCAGAATAACTGGAATCTCTTTAACGATATTACAGGCATATATGACCAAAGTCGGAAAATTACAGTCACTGATGGGCTTTTACTTGGTTCAAATCATTCAGTTTTAAAGGCTGAGCAAGACATCTCTATCTTTCCAAATTTTGAAACACAACTGGGATCAATGTTAGAATTGACGATAGAGAATTGTAACTAATCTTTTTGTTAACTATATCGAGCTGTGACTTCATATGTTCTTATAAACTTAAACCACCAAGGTCAGTCAGTCATAGTTTTTTGGAGCAGATCTTCTTCTTTCTTGGCTTTGAGAAGTGAGTCTCCATAATCATTCGCCAGACATAAACATACATGGACAATAATAATGTATCTGTATAAATATAAGTCGTCTTTTTGCTTTCTAAATATTCTCGAGATATAGCGCACAACTCTTAGCTCATTTGGACAACTGGTGGCCATATCATAGCACTTACGATAAACATATCCAATGAAAAATTATGATTGTCTGTTTGTGCTTGAGCAATTTATCCATCGTGATATATTACGCTCGAGGTCAATAATTACCTACAGGAATATTCTGCCATATTTGCAGAGGTGAATATATTAGCTGGTTATAAAGTAAACTTTGAGTCAGGTATTTGGCATCAAATGAAGGGAATAACAGACACTGATGTGAAAATAATATTTCAGTGCTTCTAAATATATACCCATAAATAACTTGATTGTAATAGCAGCAATATCACTTACGATAATGAATTTTACGAATGTATAATTAACAATGGGCAGATTGTGGTTAATAGTAGCCAGTAATTTACTGAGAGCCTAAAATAATCAGCAGTCAGTTATCTTTGAGTTATAGTTTTTCAATTACTTTATTCATCACAAAATGAATTTATGCGCGCGATAAAAAATGAGTCTGCAAGCTATAAGGCGTCATTGGTAAATTTAATTAACTAAAGCCGAATCATTTTTCTACAGTAGAAGTAGCATAAATAGGTCCTCATTAAATTAAATACATCATATAAGTAACCAATTATAGCAGTATTTAGTAATTTACTATTATATTAAGTTCGGAATTAGAGATAATAATTAGTATAGTTAAATTCAGTTACATATTTTTCACCGAATAAAAGTTAATTAGGTCAATTTAGAAGTCTAAGAATTTACTTTATTTCTTTAATCATAACAAGAATTAAGAAATTTACCTTTTTCATTTTAGTAATAGCTATGCCAATACTTAAGGAAGCAATAGCAGTTTATAAGTCAGAAGTCACTCCTGATGGAATAGTTTTTTTCATCAGGATATGGTAATATTTTAGGCTTGTAAATATCCTAATTAGAAGTTCTATAGGGTAAAATAATGAAGATTGTTACAAATCATTTATAGCTCATGAGTCAGGGATTCAAAATAAAGGATTTGGAACCACTTTTCTAATTAGTCAATCAGGTAGAAATAATAATGGCGGCAATATGAATATTCACTTAGGACTTCAAGCAGGTGAAAATGTTTCTGGCTTAGGTCAACCATTTATCGACGTATCCGCCACGAGCAGTCCTCTAATCTGGCGTTACATAAAGAGCGTTAACGAACCAATCAAAATTAAAAAGGATCTTTGCGATATTGGTATACTTAATTCTTGTTCAAATAATAGCTTTAAAAAAGGCAGTACTGTTATCAACAGTATTATAAGTAAATTTTCTCTGATAATTGGTATAGAACCTTAGTGGGTCCAGCATATATATGCAGACCTGTTTCGGAATGATGGTGTAGAGTGTGGTGTGATAGCTCAAGAAGTTGAAGAGGTCTTTCCGCATCTCATTAATAAAGATGGTAAGGGAAATAAATTTGTGGGCTACGCTAAATATCGCCCATATTAATCGAAGCTATTAATGAATTAAAAAGAGAAATGAAATTTTGGAGATTGTAATTAAGACGTTAAAAGAAATGATTAGAAAAACCAATAATGGAGACTTCTCAGTTACCCCAAAAGCAGCTATAAATAATTAATCATAATTTTCATCATCCAAAACATAACAAGAATGAAGAAGTACATCATTTTCATCATGGCGATTGCTATGCCTCTTTTTATCTCAGCACAGACTGTGTATGAAGTCGAAGCGAATCATGATGGTATCATATTTCCGAGAATGACTACCGAACAGAGAAATGCTCTGAATCCTGTAGTAGGCCAATGTATATTTAATCGTATAGTCGATCGCATAGAGTGCTGGACGGGCAGCGTGTGGCAATCTGCTGGTCCTACTGGAGCTACTGGTCCTATAGGTCCGCAGGGTGAGAAGGGAGACACTGGAGCTATAGGTCCGCAGGGTGAGAAGGGCGACACTGGAGCTGCAGGTCCTCAAGGTGAGATGGGCGACACTGGGGCTGCAGGTCCTCAGGGTGCTGATGGAGCTACTGGACCGCAGGGTCCTGCAGGTCCTGGATTTACTAGCTTTGGAAGTATTGCCGCAAATGCCTCGATTGAAGGAGGATCTGGAAACTTTACGAGTGTCTGGGATATACAGAACCAGCAATACCTAATTACCCTAACTGGAAACATGTATTTTTTTCCTAGATTCTCCACACAAGTTACAGCCAAAGATTTACGAGTCTTCGTCAATGCAAGAGATTTTAATGGCAGATTATCCATTAGACTCTTTGATATTAATGGAAATTCTGTTCAGGGCGCGTTCCAATTCACGACCTATCAATACTGAACCTAAAAATTTATAAATCCTCCTCGGCTCTCATATCCTTAATCCAATGCTTCAGCTTGTCTAAGCTGAAGCATTTTCAGATCTTCATCATTAAAAAGGTTTTAGCTCATTGAAATATTACGCTACTTTGGTATTTTGAGAGATGTCTTGTAGAATTATGTGCATCCTACTGCTGATGACTATATATTATCTTGCTGTAGCTCATCATTTCGCTGAACAGAAACTCATTTCTGCTGATTCCCTCGCTCAGCTTAAAGAATGGTGATCAGAAGGACCTGATGCTTGAGTGTCAAAACTATAAATGATTGATCATTAATCGGTCAGAGTTATTAATTATGCAGCTATAATGATTAATGTGTGGACCTGTTAGACTGTGATACTTAAGTTTCTAAGAAAAACGGTTTCAATTTAAAATTTGGTTGCCATGATTTTTGCGAGAAATCTCACCAACCGAAGCCTTTCTCTACTACTTTCACATTACTTCGTCCTGGGCTATCAAGATATTACACCTACCTCGTAACTAGGTTTATTTCTGCTGATGCCAATGTTTAGAGGCTCAATATCATACCAAAAATAAGTAGGTCGATGAACACAATCTCCTTAGATCATGCGTCAATTTAAAATGAACGATATGCTCAATTCGATCTTTAAAATATATCAAAGCTCAACACTGGGCGATACTTACACGTTTTCAATACTCAAATTACCGTAACCAATTCTTCCATTGGCTTTCTTACCTTAACCAAATTGACTAACCAATCTTTGTCTTCAGCATGATAACCAATGGGAAGTAAGAGAGTGCTACGCAGTCCTTTGTCGCGCAAGCTCAAAATCTCATCCAAGGCTTCAGGGTCAAATCCCTCCATCGGTGTACTATCTAGACCTTCTTCAGCGGCTTGAGTAATGGCTGCCATGAAAGCTAAGTAAGTCTGACGGGCTGCATGTTCAAAGTTAGTTTCTGCATCCTGCTGTGGATATGTCTTCAGCAGCTGCTGACGGTAATTCTCCCAGCCTTCATTTTTAAATCCTCTGATCTCATTAGTCAGATCAAACATATGGTTAATACGGTCGGCTGTATATGTATCCCATGCAGCGAAAACTAAGAGGTGAGAACAATCAGTAACGGGAGATTGATTCCACGCAATTTTTCTAATCTTCTTCTTAATGTCCGAGTCCGTGATGACAAACACTTCGAAGGGCTGCAGTCCACTTGAAGTGGGGGTCAAGCGAATCGCTTCTAAAATACGATCTATCTTTTCTTGAGCTACTTCCTTACCATTCATCGCTTTTGTAGCGTAGCGTTTATTGAGTAAGCCTATAAAGTTCATTGACTCATTTTTAATGAAGCGCAAAGGTCGAGATTATCAGAAGAATAAAAAATGATCTGTGGCAATTTATCGTCTTTCTTAATATAGATTAGGAAATCATAGTATCATAAAACGCCGATCTAAAAAAATCGGCGTTTTATCAAGCGTTCTCTACATAGGCTAGTATGGATAATTTAGGTTCTTCATTAGATCATGGATCATCATAGACACCGCTATTTCTGCCAGTCCATTTACATTTTTTTCTGATCGTATCTATTCCCGACCGTTTACACTATATCCTGATCAATGTCTGTTTACGCATTTAAAATGCTCATAAGCCATACTGGTCTGACTTTCTTATATTTAGCTACATTTGATAAAACTTATTATGCTCCGACTGCTGACATGCTGCTTTTTCCTAAGCTTACACTCTATCTCTGCGCAAGACGGATGGCAGCCCCTCTTTAATGGCTTCGATCTATCTAATTTTGAACAGCTTAATGGTGAGGCTGAGTACTATATAGAAAACGAAGAATTAGTTGGTGTGTCCAAATTAGATACACCCAACAGCTTCATGGCTACTAAGCAGCACTATGCAGATTTCATTTTAGAGTTCGACGTGCTGGTGGAGAATGGGCTGAACTCAGGAGTGCAGTTTCGCAGTCTAAGTGTAGCTGATTACCTGGATTATCGGGTACACGGCTATCAGTGTGAAATAGAGACCAGTAGACGCAAATGGGCTGGAGGCATATATGATGAAGCTCGAAATGCCTGGCTCTATCCCCTCTCCCGTAATGAAAAGGGCAGACAGGCCTTTGTTCCTGGCGAGTGGAATCACTATCGTATCCAAGCCATCGGTCCCTATATTAGAACCTGGGTGAATGGCGTGCAGTGTGCTAAGCTGGTCGACGATACCACCGCAAAGGGATTCATCGCCTTTCAGGTACATGCTATTAAAGATGCATCCCAAGAAGGGAAGACTGTCCGCTGGAAGAACATTAAAATTAAAACAGCAGAGTTAGATGAGGAAGTCATGGCTGCTGATCCTGAGGTTCCAGAAGTGAGCTATCTATCTGATCTTACTCCATCAGAAGCGAGGCGTGGCTGGAGAATGCTATGGGATGGTAGTAGTGCAGCTGGATGGCGTGGCGCTAAATTAGATCACTTCCCAGAGCGGGGATGGGTGATGGAAGATGGCATTCTGACGGTCCTATCCTCTGGCGGCGGCGAAGCTAAATATGGAGGAGACATCGTCACCACAGATACTTACAGCAACTTCGAGCTGAGCATCGACTTTATGATTACAGAAGGAGCCAATAGTGGTATTAAGTACTTTGTGGATCCAATACTTAATCAAGGAGAAGGATCAGCTATAGGTCTAGAGTTTCAAATTTTAGACGATCAAAAACACCCCGACTCGAAGATGGGAAAAAATGGCAATCGTACGGTCGGATCACTGTACGACCTAATCAGAGCTGAAAGCTTGAGCAGCAGCCGTGGAAAAAATTTCAAAGGAGTCGGAAAGTGGAATAATGCGCGCATTCTTGTTGATGGAAGTCACGTAGAGCACTGGCTTAATCATGTTAAAGTCGTCGAATATGATCGACACAGCCAAGTATTTAAGGCCTTAGTAGAGAGAAGTAAATACGAAAAATGGGCGGACTTTGGTCAGCAGGCTGCAGGTCACATTTTGATCCAAGATCACGGTGATGAAGCCTCATTTAAGAATATTAAAATAAGAGAATTTTAGCCCTCATTGGAGCTAACTAAATCCGTCGCATTATCTGTATACAGTGTTGCCGAAGTGAATATAATAGTACATGTTCACTCAATGATGGTAATCGCCAAAATAGCTATGCCGATAAAAAGACATAGCGGCACATAGATGCGTGTGTCATTCCTATAAAATTTATCATCAGTGTATTTTTTGAACATGCCCACATAATTGAAATCGCCAATGGCACGTATGATAAAAATAGCGGCAATGCCCCAACTGATATAAGTAGTATATCCAGCCTCTACTCTGCCCTCATCAATTAAATAATGGGTACCAATGATGCTGGCAAATACACAAAGCCCCATGGCAACTATGATCGTGGATAATTGTACTTTAAAATGGTTCTCTAAGCTAAAATAAGAGGTTCTAAACTGCTCGGGAATAGCTCCCTCCACACCCCATTTACCTCCCAGGGCCCAGTAAAAATGCAACAAGGCAATAACTAAAAATAGAGTGACGACTGTTATGATTAGTATCGTCTTAAACATATTTAGGTTGTTTGGTGATTATCGTAGTAAAGTTACTCTAATAATAGTATGGCCCACACAGAATGGTCGAGGCCATAGATTCCTCACCGAGGCTCTCCCACGTTTAGTGAAGCATAAAAAGATATGCTGCACTTGTAGGATTGATGATCGATATGTGGCCTCGCGGCAGTCTAACGAGGATATTGTACACTGATCTTAGCGCCTAACATGTGCATAAGTTGATAAAGTCCAAAGAAGGTTCTGTTGATGTAAATAAAGTGTTCGCTGCCTCGATTCATTTTGTATTTAGATAGTAAGGTCTGTTTAGCAATCCGCTCACCCGTTTCGGTGATTTCATCGAAGAATGACTTGTCAGAGAAGTCCCAATTATCGTTCTGGTATGGCCGAAGGAATAAAGACAATACCTCATAGTATTGCTCAAAATAGAAGGCTTTTTCATCAGGACCATCTTCTTCCAGTAGCATATCCAGCTCGTATAGATATCCCTCGAGTGCTACGGCGTCATCAAGAGAATTAGGAGCAGTTAAAGCCATAAAGGGAGCGAAGAATTCTTCTGGTATTTTTTTCATACAACCAAAATCCAACATGCAGATTTTACCTTCTGGCGTGACCAATAAATTACCCGGATGGGGGTCAGCGTGAACAAACTTAAGCTCGTGGATTTGATACATGAAGAGATCCCATATTTTCTGACCTACGAGGTCCCGCTGCTGCTGATCTATGTCAGAAGCGGCATAGGCCGGCAGGTGTACACCATCCACCCAGTCCATGGTGATAATCCTCTTACTGGAAAGGGATGGATAGTATTTGGGGAAGATATAAGATTCATCTATGGCGCAGGCGGCAGCGATCTTTTGACTACTCTCCAGCTCAAGCTCATAGTCCGTCTCCTCTAATAGCTTATGCTCCACCTCCTGAAAATATTTCTCTGCGTCATCCATCTCCAAGCGTAGTAATTTACTAGCCATCGGCTTCAGCATTGCCAAGTCAGAACTAATGGATTCAGCTACTCCAGGGTACTGGATTTTCACAGCTAATCGCTGTCCATCTAAAGTAGCTTGATGCACCTGGCCAATGCTGGCAGCAAATGATGCTTCGTAATCAAACTCATCGAAAAGATCCTCAGGATTCTTACCGAGATACTGGCGAAATGTCTTTTTCACTAAGGGGACAGAGAGCGCAGGGACAGAAAATTGAGCCAAGGAAAACTGATCTACATATGCTTTAGGCAGGAAACTCTTCTCCATACTTAACATCTGAGCTACCTTCAGACCGCTACCTTTCAGCTCCAGCAGACTATCCATAATATCAGCAGCGTTCTTTTCATCTAGGTCATCTTTATCAACGTCTACTTGAAGCAGCTTAGCTCCATAGTGGGTGGCATAATTTTTTCCTACCTTGAGTCCTGTCTTAAGAATTTTGCCTGCACGATTGAGCTTGCCCGTAGGGATTTTATCACTTGTTTTCATTTCTTGAATTGCACATTGCTTAATCGCTCCTTCCACATGAATTTACCAAAGTCCACCACACTTTTGATGGGAGTAAAATCGATGAGATCCATGCTAGCTTTTATCGTTTTCTCGATGGCTATATCGGTCTTCTCGTGATTGACGGATACGTCGTTCTTCCAAAAATCTAAGAGAAACAATAACTGGGTATAATAGGCTTCTGCCACAGCCGTATTTGTGATTTGGTTAAGTCTGTTATCGGCTCGCCCAATGGGCACTATAGGTTGCTCATGCATGGTCTTGATATAGGCTGAGAACCGAAGCTTAAGTTTCTTAAGTACGCGCAGCATATTGAGCTTCCCGTGATGCTCTAAGCTGACATGTAAGAATGGCTGATTTAAATTACAATTTTCAAAGAATGTGTAATAGAGGGAAAGAAGCCGATCTCGCTTGCTAAAACTTACATATTGAGGATCAGCATTGACCGTATTGATGGCAGCCTGCATAAGTTCCTCCCAGACTGTCATCTCAGCTTCTGCTATGGAGTCTAAATGGAGAATAAATTCCTCTTCTTTAATCTTTTTAGCCTCACATAGCTCTGTTATAGAAATGTCTAATCCATGCACACTCACATATTCCATGTACAACTCTATAAGATCTTCTTTCGATTTTTTTTTAGCTTTTGGCACCTAGTTTACTTTTGAATACAACGCCAAAGATGCATCGATGTTCTATTCACTTGGTGAAATTAGATACTGATGACCTAAGCTCTGTCTTCCACATATATTATAGATGGTTATATTTCAATATGATGATTTCTGAAACCGCCATACGTTAAACCCATCTGACGTATGAGTTAATCTCAGGCGCCAGACCGGTTTAAAGATAGCTGCTTACGTGCAATGTAGCTTCACACATCATATCTGATATGTATATAGCTTAAACACATATATTGTCAATAACTTAAATTGTTCTCCTATCTACTCTTCCCTATAATTTCACTACTTTCAAGCAGTTCTAATAACATATATTCATGAAACTTAAAATGGCCAGTATACTAGTTGAAGACCCCATATCCGCGCATAAATTCTATACAGAAGTATTAGGTTTTAAGAGTCACACATTCATGCCTGATCATCAGTTGGCCATTGTAATGGCGTCCGATGATAATACAGCGACTATTATCTTAGAGCCCGTCAGCCATGACTATGTCAGAAACTTTAAAACAAAAATTTACCAGTCAGGTCTTCCGTGCATCATCTTCGAAGTAGATGATGTACAAGCCCACTATGATGCTTTAATAGAAAAAGGAGTTAACTTCAGTCAGCCGCCCAAAACCACCGAATGGGGCACCTCGGTCATTTTAGATGATCAGCATGGCAATTACATCCAACTTCATAAAGATCCAACACCTTGAGGAGGATTTATCAATTAATCAAATTCTAAACCACTCAGGGTTATGATAGTGTGAAGTTGATTACGAGTGTTTATTCTTAGCTTAGAAACTTAAAAACTTTATTTTAGGATCTTCAGATGAACCTGATACTGAGTTTTTAAAATTCTATATGATGTATAATTAATCGGTTAGAGATTGTCAATTATGCTGCTCTAATGATAAATATGAAACTGTTACTCTGTAATACTTGATTCTCTGAGAAAAGAGGGGTCAATTTAAATTAGCTTGTCATGATTATTACCAAAAATCTCGCCAACCGAAGCCTTTCTTTATTACTTTGTACTGAGCTACAAAGATTTTACATCTACGGTGTAACCATGTTGACTTCTTAATATCCTATCTAATACAATAATAATGTCAGTCTATTCCACAATCTTCTGGGAGTCGAAGTGGCTAAATGTCAAAAAATGACGCCCTAAACATCACCATTCATTTTTATCTCAGATATCTAATTTAATTTAAAAAGACCTCGACTAAATGAACAGCCAAGGTCTACTAGAAAGATTACTCTGCGTGCAAAGCAGTTGTGAAACATTTAATTGTTGACAGGTGATAAGACTTTGTCTATAGCATGGACAACCCCGTTCGTACCTTGTACGTCAGTAGCGATCACATTTACATCTCCATTTAGGCTGACTCCTCCATCAGTACTTACTGTGAGGTCATTAAGATCATTTAGAGTTGATACATCTCCATCGCTAAGATCAGTCGATCTTACGTTACCACTAACAACATGATAGAGAAGTACGTTAGTGAGTGTTTCCAATGGAATTTCCTCCATCGAAGCCACGCCCAAATCTGCTAATAGCGCAGTGAATGCAGCATTAGTAGGTGCGAAGACGGTGAATGGACCATCTCCTTGTAGCGTCTCTACCAGTTGAGCTCGTGAGACAGCAGCTACTAAGCTAGAGAAATTGCTGTTCGCTGTTGCAATGTCAACAACAGTCGGTGGTAATAAAACTTTATCGATAACATGAACTACGCCATTGTCAGCTTGGACATCAGCAGAGGTCACTTTAGTGCTATTGTTTAGAGTGACACCATCGTCAGTATTGACTAATAAGGACAGAGCGTTATCTTCTGCTCCTTTACCAAGCGTGCTGACGTATCCGTTAGCCAAGTCACCAGATTCTACTTTACCTTCGACTACGTGATATAATAAGATATTAGAAAGCGACTCAGTAGCTACGTCATCTAAGCTTGAGGCGCCAAGATCAGAAAGTAGAGCAGTGAAAGCATCATTTGTCGGAGCAAAAACAGTCCGATCGTCGTCACCACTCAGGGCTTCCACAAGATCTGCTCTCTGCAAAGCCGCGACAAGAGTGCTAAATTGGTCATCTCCTAAAGCAATGTCTACGATGGTGTTAGTCATTTCTTCTTCTTCCATTTCACCTCCGGGTGTAAATAGCGGATCATCATCACTACAGGCCATGAAAGTGACACCAAGTAGCATGAGGAAAAGTAATTGATTCAGATTTAAAAGCTTTGTCATTAGATTGTTTGTTTAGGTTTAAATGATATGGGATATAATGTCTTAAAACCTTAGAAGTTGTCTTGAGCAAAAAGTTTTTCATTGAAATATATTTATATGTCGTCCTAGTTCCAGCCTATAAATATTTGGATATTTAAATTCTGATTAAGGCAATGTCTGGTAAAACTAATTACATCGCCGAGGGCTATTACAGAGCTACTATTTTGGCATGACATTTCTAAAGATGTAGGCATATCCTCTTTACAGCATGACATAGTGACTGCAAAGGTATGACATCATTTGTCAGATTGGTTAAGTTCTGCTAAGGCAAGCTTTGCTTTTTCGTAATTAGGTGATAGGCGAAGGGCAATCTCATAGCTCTGACGAGCAGCCTCCACATTATCAGATAATTCGCTTGTCAGCCCGCTATAGTAATGAGCGAAGGCATTAGCAGGATTGATCTTTTTCAAGATATTAAAATGCTCCTGTGCCAGGCGAAAAGAATCAATAGACAGGTATAGAATACCCGTATTAAGGTAGGCATCTTCATATTGTGGGTCCAACTGATTAATGCGACTGTAGATGTCTATCGCTGGGATGATTCGTTCATGATTCTGTAAGTAGAAAGCCAGAGAATGAAGTGCTGCTACATTTTCTGGTGCTGTATTCACTGCATTTTGATAGTATTGATTTGCCATGGGGTCCTGTGCTTCTTCATATATATTACCTAAAATAATCCAAGCGTCAGTCAGGTCTGCATCCAGCTCTACTGCTCGTTGAAAGCTGGCCTTCGCTTTAGGTAAATCTTGCATCGCTCTAAAATTCATGCCCAGCATAAAGTAAGCTTCAGCATTCTGCTGGTCCTTACCGATGACTTGATTCACCACCGAGATTGATTGATCGTACTGAGTCAACACATGATGAAATTCTGCAAGCTTAAGGTAACTCGGCAGTCTTCCTGGATTTAGTGCTATTGCCTTTTCTAAGGTCTTGATAGCCTCTCTCGATTGATAGTAATCCAGTTGAATATCTGCTTTAAGATGGTATAGACTCACGTCAGTACTGTCTATAGTTAGAGCATAGCTTACATCCCGTAATGCCTGATCGTACATCTCTTGCTCATATAGATACGTAGCCCGATCTACTCTAACTGAAAGCTTGGACGGATTATCAAAAATGGCTTGATTCATCCCATTCAGAATAGGATCTGAGGAGGTAGTACTCGCTGATGGTGCATTTTTTGCAGTTTCTATATCAGCTGGCGAGCCACAGGCTACTAACAGTGCAAGAAATGACCAAACAAAATAGCTGAAATTCATGGTGTTTATTTTCGTAAGCTTCTAATATCATGGGAGGTTATAACTACAGAAATGGTGAGAATAAATTATTAATAATTGAATCAAAGTGGCACTCAAGTATTTTCATCTTTCTCATGACATGTTAACTCAAACGACTGCAGGGCCGATATAATTTTTTGCTACTCCATAAAGTACTCAGTGCATACAATTTCGGCGACCACTTGAGTATTTTTAATAATTGAATACTGCCAGTTCATAAATATATGGCCGTAAATTTCTTGCTAAATCCATGATTTAGTATTACTTGCAGAGCCCTGCCAGACTGAACGTATATTATTCTCAATACTAAGATGTTCTATCAGCTACAATCGTTTGTAACTGGATATATCGCTTCTGAATATCTTTTTGATTAGCTAAGATTAATATCGTAATTATATAATAGCGTGGTCAAATAATGGCCACATATCACATCGTTTAAGGTATAGAACTAATGATTATATGGTCAACTTTGGAATAAATCGTAGGCTGAACAAAGCGGCCGTAGGTTTCAAAGCATCCCCCTTAGCGACGAAAATTAGTTTGTGTTTGCCAATAGCACTACGGAGCTTAATTAAGCCGACCTGGCTCACTCCCATCTTTTCTGATGTCGTCAATGACATAGTCCCTACTGGTATGTCTATCTCATCTAAATGCAGTTCTAACTCGCCACCCACCATTACAGGAGAATAGGAATTATAGGCTACCTCAATTTCTGAAATACCTGTCAAATCGATATCCTCAAAAATTACCTGCGATCCACCATTCATCATGACGATCTCAAACTCTTTATCAAGTTCAGGAACCATGTCTTTCGTAACTTTAAATATCGAAGCTCTATCCAAGGCATTTGCTGATACCGCAGGTATAGTAGCAGGCCTAAGTACTTTAATGTCTTTATGCAATAATCGCTCTGCACCATCTGCACCATTATCTACGTATGAAGCTGTCATTATATATGAGCCATCTGGATAATCTGCAGGGTCTTTATCAAATACATATGCGCCTTTCACTGGCAAACCTTTCTTAAGATCTGAGCTTGTTTCCTCGATGGACAATATATATTGCGCCATGGATTCGGCCTTCTCAAGACTCAGGTCTGGATGAGCTGCCATGGCTGCTTCGCCCCAGACTCCGCCACCGCCTTGCCTTATCTTACCCGCTAAATATTTTATAGCATTCCCGTCATCTTCATATTTGTTTGCAATTTTCTCGTATGACGGCCCGACTGATGTGCCATATTCTTTATGACAGGCCAAACAGTCCGACTCTTTGATGAGCTGAAGCCCAGGGTGACCTACATTGAGCTCACTAAGTGCCTGATGACCCATAGCTATTTCTACCTGATCATATCCTTGCTTTAAGAAGTCAATGGTCACGACCACATCTTCTGATTTAATACCACTACCAATGCTGCCATCTTCTCGGTCAGCTATAAGTACCTCATAATTAACTTTAGCTCCAGGCCAATAAAAGCTCTCATTACCTCCATCAAGTCGCCAGCTGACTTCTGGTGGCTCATTGCCTGCATAGATGGTGCTGACGGTCTCGGAGAATTTGCCTTCGCCATCTTTAACGGTAAGCTTAGGTTGATATGTTCCTGCTTCCAAGTAAGTATATTCTACTCGCTGACCACTGGCACCGTTTCCATTTCCAAAATCCCATTCATAGCTAAGCTGATCACCATCTGGATCCTGTGCTACTGACCCATCAAAAACGACTGTAAACGGTAATGCTCCAGCCTTTTTATCTATTTCAAATTTGGCTATCGGTGCTCGGTTACCTTTGATATATCTTATTCTAGAGAGGGTTGCGTCTGGGTTTCTGGAAAACCAACCTTTTCCGTATTCTAAGGTATACATATCCCCTTCTGGACTCATCACTATATCGATCAAGTTAGCCCATTCTATATCAGGTAAAAATTGCTCCATGGACCTATAATGACCAGCATCATCCAAAGTGACTGCCATGATCCATCCTCGCATCCAGTCATAGATAAATAATTTGCCGTCATAATACGAGGGAAAGCGATTGTCATTATCAGGATAGTCGGTCTCATAGTAAACTGGTCCAGCCATTGCATTTCTGCCGCCACTACCCAATAGTGGAAACTCTTCTGACTCAGCATAGGGGTAATAAATCATAGCTGGCTGAGCTTCTGGTAGCTTGGTTATCCCTGTGTTATTGGGAGATTCATTTAAGGGTGCTTTAGGATCATAATAATCTGAAGTCTCATCTTCAGCAAAATTTCGCTTTTTATAGGGCTTATTATCTGCAATGAATAGCGGCCATCCAAAGAAACCAGCCTGCTTTGCTTGATTAACTTCGTCATACCCGCGCGGTCCATACTTGTCTACATCCTTACCTGCATCTGGCCCGACCTCTCCCCAATAAACATATCCGTTGCGCTGATCGATTGATATACGAAAGGGATTTCTGCAGCCCATAATATAAATCTCTGGTCTGCCCTTAGATACATCAGTGAATAGATTGCCCTCTGGTATGCTGTAGCTACCATCTTCTTGGGGTGTGATGCGCAGTATTTTACCTCTTAGATCATTCGTATTGGCAGAGGATTTCTGGGCATCAAATGGGCTCATTCCATCTCTAAAATCGCTTGGACTATGCCCATTTGATTTATGAGGATTGGTATTATCACCTGTAGATAAGAATAAATTTCCATCAGGCCCGAATTCTACTGAGCCTCCAGCATGACAGCACTCGTCCCGCTGAGTCTTTACTTTGAGAATCTCTATCTCATTCCGCAGTGGATTAGTCTCATCATCAGGATATAACTCGAATCTCGATAAGATATTAGCCACTTCATCCACTGGGGAGTAATAGAGGTAGATACGGTTATTATTTCCATAGTCAGGATCTATGGCCATGCCTATAAGACCGTCTTCCAGCTCGCTCCATACTTCCATTGTAGTAAGGATTTTCGTTGTAGCCTGATCTATATCGTGAAGTTTTATAGCGCCATCGCGCTCAATAAAGAGTATGCGGCCATCAGGTAATATTTCTAATTCCATCGGCTCGTTCAAGTAGTCAGCAAAGACAACTTTTTCAAATCGATTATTCGCTGGCGCTACGCCAGGCTTAGTGTAGTCTACTTTGCCATTATTTCCCATAGCGTAATTAATGCCTCCCCATAGATGCTGGATAAAGTCCTCATCTTGAAAGGATTCAATCGTATGGCCACCACCAGTGTAGAATGCTCTTCCACCGTCATACTCGTGATACCAAGCAATAGGATGGTTCTCTCCGTTTGTGCCACCTGTATACGTGCTTTCATCAAGAGTCATCAAAACATTGATGTCTTCGTTAATATCCTTATAATTATACCACTCATCAGTCCTGTCCCATTTATCAGGTAGATGACTGCATGAGGCGTGGCTCTTATCAAGTACGTCAATTGACCCAGTTTGCACATTGGGATCGGAGGGATGACTCTCGAAGTAGGCACCCACAAGCTGACCATACCATGGCCAGTCGTACTCAGTATCAGCCGCAGCGTGAATACCTACATAGCCTCCTCCTGCTTGAATAAATCTTTGAAATTCGTGTTGCTGAGTATGATTGAGACAATCACCTGTGGTATTTAAAAAAATCACCACCTGAAACTCCTTCAGTGTCTCCTCTGAAAAATAACTAGCATCTTCGGTAGCGACTACAATTCTCTCTTCATTCTCAGCCATGGACTTAATGCTTTTAATGCCCTCTGCAATAGATTCATGTCTATAGCCCTCTGTCTTAGAGAAGACCAGGATGTCCCCTGATTCTTTATCTCCACAAGCAATTAAAATGAATAGAGATATAATTAATGGGGTTAATAATTTTTTCATGTTTTATCTTATTGATCAATAGATTGGTTCAGCATAACGAAATTTTGTCATTGGTTCTTACTGTGGGATAAGTCCCCGCGCTGTGAGCCACTCGCCCAAACGATCGATCCATTGATCGGAGGGAAGGCCCTGTGACTTCATACCGAAGCCATGGCCACCCTGTGCGTACATGTGTAATTCTGAGGGTGAACCTGCATTGAGCCATTGCTGATATATCTTCACACTAGCTGGTGCCAAGAGCAGCGGGTCATCACTCGCACAAACTATAAATATCGGGGGTGGATTATTCGGCGGCTCTTGCTCCTCGACTATATTCATCCATGCGTAGATGGGTATGAGGTAGTCTGGTCTGGTCTCCGCTGTTGCGGCATAGGTCACGCCCATAGCGACGGCTCCTCCAGCGGAAAATCCCATCAAGCCGACTTTTGCTGGATTAATTCCGTAAGTATCTGCTTCAGTTCTGACGTGTGTCATCGCATTGAGTCCATCCTCTACAGCTATAGGTAAGAGCTCTTTAGCCTTCGGTATGACTTGAGCTCCATCCGACTCCAAGTCCTGTGTACCATCTACTCCTGTGGGCACTAAGCGATATTTTAGTACGAATGCTGTGACGCCATGTTTTGCCAGCCATCGAGCTACATCTCTCCCTTCACTATCAATAGAAAGTGCATACATTCCTCCACCTGGACAGACAATGATCGCGCTACCGTTAGAAATAGCAGGATCAGGTCTAAAGACTTCAAGCTGTGGCTGTGACACATTGGATATGACTGGGTTGTCCCAAGTAGTGGAGTGATATTCTCTTTCGGGTGTGGGCCAATTGATGGTAGATGGTACTATGCCTATAGGTAGGTCAATGATCTCTTGTGATTTTAGCTGTAGTGTGGTCATCAGGATTATGGTTAATATTAAATATCTCATTTATGACTAATTAAAGGTTTAAAGCCGATCTCTAATTTTGTAATAACACTGGTGTCGGTCAGAGTCGGTTGACACACGTGCGGGGCAGTATACATCAGCGTTTCAATTCAAAGTCCTTAAAGTAAGGTTTCATTATGATTAAACAAACAGCGTTCATTATTTCAGTAAGGACTCTTTACATAAATCTATAAATTCTTATCAAAATCGAGCTTATCACTTGGTCCGTGTACACCACTGATTCTTTTTGTACGTCTAATTATGTCATCTCACTATAGCGCCAATTATTAGGATTTTGAAAACATTCTCATTGCAACTTTTCGATCTGGTTCGCCGTTTTGGGTGTATATGAGACTCGCTATTTGCTCCATATTATTCACTTTATCTCTGAGCTTGTATGCCCAGACCAGCGTGGTCGATAGCCTCTACATCTTAGAAGAGGACACTGCTTTCGTCGTCATAGACGGTATAGATGAGTTAGAATCTCCAGCCGTGCTGCCTACCACGTATTTAGAGATCAGCGGCAAGGTCTACCCTGTCCTTATCTCCGAAGACGACACCATAGTTTTGGCAAGCATTGAGCATGTGAGTGTGACTTCGCCTCGCACGTTTGCTAATGATGAGGAGTACCGTCGGTACCGCAAGTATAAATATTATGCTGCCAAAGTGTATCCTTACGCAGCAGAAGCGATCAAGATATTTCGCGAGATGGAATATGCGACGAAACATATGAAAAAAAGAAAGCGCAAAAAGTACATTAAAAAGCTGTCAGAAGATCTTAAAGTAGAATTCGAAGATCCGCTAAAAGGCTTGTCTAAAACTCAGGGTAAAATACTGGTGAAAATGATTGAGCGCGAACTGGATACTCCTATGAATACTTTAATCAGAAATCTACAGGGACGCTTCAAAGCATTCTATTGGAATCAAGCCAGTAAGCTGTATGGCTATCGTCTGAAAAATGGATACGTTGAAGGAGAAAATCCTATCTTAGATGCTGTATTACAAGATTTAAATATTTCATATGAAGTGCCCGAAGAATATGGTAAACGGCATTAATTAAATTAAACCAGAAATTTGGGAAACAGCACAATATCAGGCCTCGTGGGTTGGCGAAGCCCCTCTAACATAGCTCTCGTGAAATATTGGGGCAAGTATGGCAGCCAGCTACCCCGCAATCCGTCCATCAGTTTTACCCTATCTCAAGCTTTTACTGAGACCATCATTCAGTATGAGTCCATTGACTATGCTCAGGATCAGATTCAAATCGATTTCTACTTCGAGGGTAAGCCTAACGAGGCATTTAAGTTACGTATAGAGTCTTTTCTGAATGATAACATTGAATCTTTTCCTTTTCTGCGTCACTTGCACCTATCTGTCGAAAGCCGCAACTCTTTCCCACACTCCTCAGGTATCGCATCCTCCGCATCTTCAATGAGTGCACTTTGCCTATGCATCGCCAGCCTTAGTCGGTTACAATCAGATAAAGACACGGGCTATGAAGATTTTTTGCGTCGTGCTTCATCGATATCAAGATTAGCGAGTGGCAGTGCTTGTAGGTCGGTCTATCCTGAAGTTGCGGCGTGGGGGCACACCACTTTTATAGAGCACAGCCACGATGAATACGCCGTCCCCATCACTGGATTACATGAGAATTACCGCGACTATCATGATGATATTTTGATTATCAGCGTAGACGAGAAGTCAGTGTCATCTACTGCTGGACATAAGCTTATGGACACTAATCCATTTGCCGATCAGCGTTACGCTCAGGCTAAGGCCAATATGGGTGACATGTATGCCGCACTCCTGTCAGGTGATACACACGAGTTAGGTCGACTTATGGAAAGCGAGGCATTAACGCTCCACGCTCTCATGATGTGCTCTGATCCCTCTTTTATCCTCATGAAGGCTAATACACTGCAAGTGATTGAGAAGATCAGACAGTACCGGCAAGATACAGGGCAAGCACTATACTTTACTTTGGATGCTGGTCCTAATGTCCATCTACTCTATCCACATAGTATCAGTTCCGATGTATCGCTGTTTGTCAACAGTGAACTTAGACCACTTTGCCAAGATCAGAAGATCATTCATGATCGCATAGGTCAAGGTCCAGTGCAAATCAAAAGTTTTTCATTATAAGCTACCTGAACAGAACTATATTTGACCCATGTCTAAAACCTATGGCATACCCACAAATGCAAATTCTTCATATGCTCATGACATGTAAGGTGATCTTTAAATTTAATTTATGAAAGTAATCTACTCAGCCCTCATATTCTTATTTGCCATATTGTCGATGTCAGCACAACGGCCCGTTATAGCTGAAAAATTCGATCGCAAACTATCCAGAATGTTATCAGGGTCAGTACCGTTCATTTATGTACAAGAATTAGAAAAAATACAAGATCACGTCATACTGTTGGATGCCCGAGAGTTAGAAGAATACCATGTTAGTCACCTTAATGGGGCGATTCACATAGGCTACGATCGATTTGATAAATCATCCATGGCAGATATTCCTTTAGATGCCGATCTCGTGGTATACTGCTCCATTGGTTATCGTAGTGAAAAAATCGGCCAAAAGCTTCAGAAAATGGGCTATCGCTCCGTGCGTAATCTCTATGGTAGCATTTTCGAATGGGTGAATCAGGGCAAGACAATCGTAGATAGCAATGCCAAGCCTACGCCCCAAGTCCATTGTTATAATAAAAAGTGGAGTCGATGGATGACTAATCCCGAGTATATCAAGGTATATTAATCTATACGGCCATGCGCCGCTATTTCTATTAAAATCTATGCTGGTAAAACAATCTCAGCTAACGATGCTAAGGCTTTTACTTACAAAATATCACAAGTACAAACCTACAATTAGCTACCATCTCTCTAACTCAGCTATAAGCTTTCATTCTTTTATCTTCAGCCAGAGGAACAGCCTTAGTGAAATTGCATTCGCTATACGTCTGATCGTTTACAGGAACATATGTGCGCTACTCTTAGTACTAAATAATTGGATCGGATTTGACCCACATTGAGCATTACCCAGAGCTGATAGCTCGTGTTTGCTGGGTTCTCTGATTTTTGACTTTCAGTTTGTGTACTACAGATTTTAATTTTACGAATGGTCTGTGCTTTATATCCAGAGCTGCTTGTAGTTCTTTTAGCTTTTGTGATGCCTGCGAGCATTTTCTCACTTTTATCTCTTGGTTAGCCTTATTGTATCCTACTGTGGTTATCACTTTTTGAGTATTTCCTATTCGGACTATCTCTTTCCAGCAATGTCTTATCCCATTAGATTTTAGTTGGCACCTTATTGTGTTGGCTAACCAATATGATAGTAATCCTAAGTTGAGATGTGCTAGCGTGGATTCATCATTTTTGTGATATATTGGTCTTAGGTCTAAGTCTGTCTTTAATGTTCTAAAGGTACTTTCTACTTCTCGGATCGTATTATATACATTCCATATCACTACTTCATCCTTCATCTCCAAGCTAGTTCTTAAAAAATACCTTCCCAAGCCTTCGAGCTTTTGTTCTTCTTTATTAATGTCCTTGACCCATTGAAGATCTATTACTTTGTGGTCGCTTTTATCAGTTGTCGTTTTGATATCATATCGGTTATGAACAGAAGGGTATTTTTGTTTAGCTCTGCCTATTCGTTGATGTACTTTTTCAACTTTTTTTGTTCCTCCTTTTTTATGTAACGATGCTTTTATTTTTTCTAACTCTTGCTCAAATCGCATCTCAAACTGATCTTTCATTCCTTGTTCTTTGAGTGCTTTTTTAGCGCTTGTTACTTCTAAATGATAATCTCTATGCTCTTGATCAGCTACTTTTTTGAGAACGATATCGTATTTTGATTTGGTCTCCATCAATACCGTTAATCGGCTATTATCAGTTTGATAGTCAGTTAGTTTTTTTCTTGATACACACAGATAATGGTATCCTTTACTTCTTATCATTTGTAGATTAGCTTCTGTAGCAATACCTGCGTCGATGACCACTATTGGTGTCTTGGCTTGCTTTGCATAATCTAATTGATCAATTACTTTTTCTAATCCTGCGCTATCTGCAAAATTACCTTCATGGATGGATGAGTACTTGATAAAGCCAAAGGTGTTTACGACTAAGGCTAACACTATCAATTTTGCATCACTACGCTTTTCTTTACTTCTCCCGAACTTGGCCAGTTTACTATTTCTTTTCTCTCCTTCGAAGTAAGTGTTAGTAAGGTCATACAGTAGTATCTTATCTTGTATATCAAACAGCTCATTGGTTCTCAGGGATAGGTGTTGCTCAAGATCTTCTTTTATCTTATATAGTTTCTTTGCTCCACGATATAAGCGGTCTTTATTCATATTTTCTACTGGAAAACCTGTAAGCTCACATATTGCTGAGTTCTCCTTGATCCACTTAGCGGTTGCTAATTCTGAAGCTGGATTTACTGCTCTACTTATAACCTGTGTTTGTGCCAGCTTTATTTCTTGTTCGCTAAATCCATTGCGTTGTAAGACTTCATCTATCCTTAATTTTTGCCATATATTATAACACATCCATTCACTGCCCACTTCTCTAACATCTTTGTGTTCTATTGTATCGGCATAGACCATTCGGCTATCCTTGCTGTAAAGGGTGAGATCTAATTTGCCGTCATTAACAATTTTATTCCACCACTTAACAGTCCATTTTTTGACCATTGGATCAGCTAGGTCAAAGAGAGAGATTTTGCGCTCATACATGTCGGTGAGCGAGCGAGCTATCAGGTTAAGTTGTTCTGGCTCTAATGGATCTTCGAGAAAACCAATGTTGAGTATTGTTCGGTGACATACTCGACCCGTATTATTGCGATAGCTTTCAACTATTCGATAATATCCTTCGTACTCTTTGGTCTTAGGATTTGTCCTGCCACTTGATTTGAAATACACCATGCAAAGCTAATAAATGTACTATGAGCTATACAACCCCCCTGTGTACTACAAACCAGTTTCAGAAATTTTGGCGTCAATGAAAACAGGAACTTAAGAAACATCTCCATTCAAAAGGCCTCAAAATAACAGCAATTTAGTGCCAACTTTAACTTTTAAAGACAACTCATTTAGGTAGTTTGCGCAATGTGGGTTAAAACCTGGATTTGATTGTCATTGATAATCAGTAAGATAGGTAGTTTTTGCTTTATTCGTATTTTACCGTCCTTTTCTTACTTACTTTCCAATACATAAAGTGATAAATATTGACAATCAATTAGTTAGGCTAATCGGGCAACAGATGGGCAACAAAATTCTGATAATCAAGAGAATACAAAGGTAAATAAAGACAAATACCTTAGAATGATTGGACAATCGAATATAGACCTTTTTTCCTTCTCTTAGCCTTTAAATGCAATTCTTGATAGTTGGGTAGCTCATTGCAATAAGTCTTATTGAAGGGCTTCGCATAGCCTTGACGGATCAATATTTCATTCAACGAATTGCCGTTAGGCAAGAGGACGTATGCAAGAGTTCTTCCGAACCTGTCAGTTCTGTTTTTAAGCTCTTGAACAATAGTTACAGGTTTGCCAATCTTAGCTCTTTGTTTTAAAAACTCGTAAGACTTCATTCCAAGTTCTCTTAATAACTGTGCTGGCATATGTGTCTCTCGTTCATCACTTTTCATCTTTCTTCCAATGCTTAGTTCTGGAGCATCGATTCCATAAAGCCTAATTTCTTCTTCTTCATTAGTGAAGATATTTTTGACAATTAAACCGTCTCCATCCACCACTTTTACTATCTCAAAATGGTTTCTAATTATCATTTGATGGGTTACATCTATTTGCATCTGCTTGCACTGTTTAATGAATTGAATATCAATAAGTTATAAACTAAATTTATAACATTATTCATTAGAAGTTAATTCTATAAAAATTATAAAATTATGGCACGACAGAAAGGCCCATTAAAGTATGTAGGAACGTTAGGAGATGTTCGACATTTTAAAATTAAAGGAAACGAAGGTTTCTTCGCTGGAATGATCGGTGGTCCTACTGCTGAGCAAATAGCATCAGATCCCGCATTCAAAAGAACTCGTGAAAATATGAACGAGTTTGGAGGAAGTGCTACCGCAGGAAAAGCACTAAGGACTCCTATCATGGGATTGATCAGAAACAATGGCGATAGCCAGGTGACTGGTCGATTGACTGCAATCATGAAGAAGATCAATTTAGAAGATGGAACTGAGGCAAGAGGTCGTAGAGCCGTTCTAATATCTGCGGCACCGCAATACCTACTTGGATTCGAGTTCAACAAAAACACCTCGTTAGGTGGAGTATTCAATGCAGGCTATACTATAACACCTACTGCTACAAGAGAGAGCTCTACTTTAGATGTTCCAGCATTCAATCCTTTAGATAGACTTTTCATTCCATCAGGTGCAACGCATTTCAGACTGATCAACTCCATTTCTGTTCTTTCGGATTATGAGTACAATGAAACTACTAAGGTCTACGAAGCAAAGGACGCCGCCAATAATGGTTTGAAGGATGTGCAGTATTCAGCTTACATGCCTGTCAATGCTATGACTTCCGCAGTTAGTTTGGTTAGTACTCTTCCTAATGCTCCAACTCTTACAGCTGATGTATCTGTGATAAATATTTTAGGAGTGGAGTTTTATCAAGAGGTCAATGGAACACAATATCTTTTTGCTCAAGGTAATGCAATGAAGATTGATACGATATTCTAATTTTCCCATCAGTTAATTAGAGATTTCAGAAAGTCGAAGCCTGTCCATTTGGACGGGCTTTTTTATTTGCATCAAATTTCAGTAGAAAGGTGACTCATAGTGCCTTTAGGTATTATTTAAGCATAGCTTATGTATGAGTCAGATTGATAACCCCAAGTAGACAAGATCTACTCAGGGTTATATCAATTCTTAATACTCAGAAGGAAAAAGCATTGTCGTATGCTGTCTATCAGCTTCTGTAATAATCCATACCTTCTCATTTATTGCTTTAATAGATGGTGGCAAGTTATAAGACGAGATAATTCGACTGCCATTCTCTAAAGAAAATGTGTTTTGTAATGCATCATCTTTACAGACATCTCCCCAGTCACAGTTCTTGTGTCTTGCTATTGCAGAGACTGCAAACTTTGCAAAGGCTTCAGATTCTGCAATTAGATTGTTGATGGTTCCGGTTAGGTAAATTCTTCCTGTTTGAAGTTTAGACATTTTGTAGAAATTTATTGATTAAAAAATATTTGGTCTTAAAAACAGACCTGCAGGTGATAAAAACCATATGCAACCAATTGAGCTAAGGAAGGATTTTTACAAGGTGGATCGCTCCGTAGGAGTGCTGTGTAGAGCATTGAGGGTGGGAGACCTTGTAATAATACTGACGCAGCCTACCTTGCATTTTGGTTATTTTCTCTTGTTGAAACGTAAACTCAAAAGATCATTAATCGAGACTCATTTATCTCTTTGATTCTAATGCTTTTAATTTTCGCTGTAAACTCATACAAGCCACAAAGAAGTGGAGCTGTAATGCAATGAAAGCGGAACGACGACTGGTGCAGGATGACACGGGCAGAAAGCGGGCGACGGCAAGGTGTGAACCGAGAATGTGACGTAGGAACATGTAGGTGAAGTTGCTGCTTTTGCGCTGGCTCGTAATGGCAGCCAGACAACGACTGCAAGGAGGCGACTGGTGAAATGAGAAAGGGTTGGCAGCATTGTGGGTAAGCCGCAGCGAGCTAATATCCCTTTAAGGGATACCGCTGAAAACATACCACCAGAGGTGGTAATACTAAAAAGAGATTAGCGAAGCCGCAGCCGTCAGAGCTGCCCGCAAACAATAAGTGACGGTCAGATACAGAGTGCTATAACGTAGTGGTACGGAGAGAGAGAACGAGGCGTTAGCCGTAGCTGAACGAATGTAGTAATAGCTCTATGGATATGAGATTAGTCACGTGTGACGAAAGGAGGTGAAGCTGCAGATATGATGACAAAGCTCTACGGAATGCAATGGAGTAGTGCTGTTACTCTGAGAATGACGATCTGATACTAAATGCTTGGCTTTGTGGGGTTGCTTAGTAGCGGTGAGGAATGAAAGAGTATGGCGACATATATGCCAAGCCGACTGTAGGAACGCCGCTTTACAGCGACTGGTGAGGAATCCCCTCGATGGGGTGACGAGGCAGAATTATCCACATATGAATTGAATGCTTTACTACTGTGGTAAATGCTTGAAAAAAGACTCAGTATGCGTCAGAGAAAGTGTTAGAAACTTAATCTTCTCAACCTTAAGGAATTAGCAATAACTGAAACAGAACTAAAACTCATTGCTAATGCTGCTATCATTGGTGAAAGTAGAATACCGAAGAATGGGAATAATACACCAGCTGCAATAGGTACACCTAAAGTGTTGTATATAAGTGCAAAAAACAAATTCTGCCTGATATTTCGCATCACTGCGTTACTTAATTCTTTGGCTTTTACAATACCGTGTAAATCACCTTTAACTAAAGTTATAGTAGCACTTTCTATGGCTACATCTGTACCTGTTCCCATTGCAATACCTACATCACTTTGTGCCAATGCTGGTGCATCGTTAATTCCGTCTCCTGCCATAGCTACTACTTTTCCATTTTCTTGTAATTTCTTAACTTCTTTTTGTTTGTCTTCTGGAAGCATACTTGCTTTAAAATCTGTCAGATTTAATTCTGAAGCTACTGCTTGTGCTGTATCGTGATTATCGCCTGTAAGCATTATTACATCAATGCCTTTATCCTGAAGCTCTTTAATAGCTTTAGCACTTGTTATTTTTATTTTATCGCCTATGACAACATATCCTAACACGAGATTATTTATTGATAAATAAGAAACCGTTTTACCTTGCTTTTGATATTTTTTTGCTTCGGCTGCCATTTCAGACGTAATTTCTGCTTTCGCATATTCCATCATTTTGGGATTGCCTAATGCTATTTTTTTGCCATCTATTACGGCTTCAACACCTTTTCCAGTGACTGCACTAAAATCCTCAGACTTCAATATTTCTGCATTTTGTTCTTTCCCATAATTCACAGTTGCTTCAGCTAAAGGATGTTCGCTTTTCGTGTTTAATGAAACGATGTATTGAAGTACCTCCTTTTCATTTATATAACCGCCAAAAGAACCAACTGTTACTACCGTTGGTTTTCCTTCGGTAATAGTTCCTGTTTTATCAACGATCAGGGTATTTACTTTATCCATTTTTTCAAGTGCTTCAGCATTTTTAATCAACACTCCATTTTGAGCACCTTTACCAACGCCTACCATAACCGACATTGGGGTAGCTAAACCTAATGCACAAGGACATGCGATAATTAGGACTGCAATTGCGTTCACCATCGCATATACATAGGCAGGTTCTGGACCCCAAATAGACCAAACGATAAATGTGATGATTGATATGATTACTACAACTGGCACAAAGTACCCCGAAACTTTATCTGCCAAACTTTGAATAGGGGCTCGACTACGGCTGGCATCATTAACCATGTGAATGATTTGTGACAATAAGGTATCACTACCTACTTTTTCGGCTATCATTAAAAATGATTGATTGCCATTGATTGTTCCGCTACTTACTTTATCTTCTTTTGATTTGTTAACAGGGATAGGCTCCCCTGAAATCATAGATTCGTCAATGGTGGTTTCGCCATCCGTTATCATACCATCCACAGGAATTTTATCACCTGGTTTTACTTTTAGAATATCACCTATTTCTATCTTATCAATACTAACTTCAACTTCTTCATCATTTAAGATTTTAAAAGCTTTGTTAGGGGCTAATTTCAGTAGCTCCTTTACTGCTGAATTGGTTTGGCTATGTGCTCGAGCTTCTAACAATTGGCCTAAAAGTACCAACGTTAGAATAACTGATGCTGCTTCAAAATAGACGTGTACAGCACCTGATGAGGTTTTGAATTGCTCTGGAAATACATCTGGAAACAACAATCCTACTATACTAAATAACCAAGCCACACCTGCACCAATGCCAATTAGTGTAAACATATTGAGGTTCCAAGTTTTGATGCTTCTGTAAGCTCTTTCAAAGAACATCCAAGTAGCATAGAACACAACTGGAATGGATAATGCAAATTGGAACCAATTCCAATATTTCTGTTCCATTATGTTGTATAATGGATTATTGGTGAGCATTTCGCTCATAGCGATGAAGAAAATAGGCAAGGTGAATGCCGCAGCCACCCAAAACTTCTTGAGCAGTTTTTTATAGGTTTTTTCTTCTGCGGAAAGGTCAGCTTGCATTGGGACTAAATTCATCCCGCAAATAGGACACGAACCTTCTTCGTCTTTTACAACTTCTGGATGCATAGGACAAGTCCATTGGGTTGTTGAAATGGTGGATAGATTTACTTCTTCCACCAAATCCATTCCACAGACAGGACAATCCCTTGGTTTGTCATAGGTCTTATCGGCTTCACAATGCATAGGACAATAAAATGTGCCTGTGCCTTTACCTTTGGCTTGCATTTTCTTTTTGGCTTGTGAATAATGATGGTGTTCACCTTGATTATGAATACTGTATTTGTCACCACTCTTTTTTAAGGCTTCTTGAAAAGTTTCTATCGAAATATGTGATTTCATTTTGATAGTTGCTTCTGCTTTGTCTAAATCAACCGTAACTTTTGAAACACCTTCTAATTTTGAGAGCGTTTCTTCAACGTGATTACGACAACCATTACAGGTCATTCCGTGTATGTGATATGTATGTATCATTTATTTTCCTTTTTATGCATTCCAGTTGTTAACTCATAGGTGCCATCCGCATGTTGATCTATCTCAAAGTAAAAAGCAGTAGGTGCTTTATAGTCTCCATATGCTCGTGTGCCTTGCATATCACACTGCATGTTATAGATTCTTATCTTACCATCTTGCTCCGCTACCGTATAAAAGTCTTGAGCAAACCATTTCATCCGATCAACTAATTCATCATCAACACCATCCAATAAATCATCATTTATTGCAAATGAAGAAAATGAAATATGGTTATGAGTGAGATCAGAAATTTTTCCGATATACAGACTATCTTCTGTCTTTGCTACACCAAACCACTTAAGGCTTCCAGCTCCTACAGGCACAGATAGTAATTTATCATATCGAATACTATGTTCTGTTAGTTCAGCTTTTATGACATTATTTATATGGTGTTTTACGCCTAATGTATAAAGTAGATATAAACTACTTACAGCCATACCAATAATATTTGAAGTACTCGAAAAGAACCCATTACGTCTGTTGTAATAGGTGAAACATAATCCTAGAATAAGTGGTATAGTATAAACAGGATCAATGATCCCAATACTGTCAAAACTCACTCTCCAATCTGTAAATGGGAGAAATAGTTGAGTACCATAAGAAGTAAAGGCATCTAGTAAGACATGAGTAAATAATGCAAGAAAGTTAAATAGCCATAAAATACCATATGGTATTTCCTTAGTCCATTTAACCTTCTTCAATATACCAGCGAATAAAAATGCACCAAGAATACAGAACAAAATGGAGTGGCTATATCCCCTGTGTAAGCTCACTCTTTGGAGGTCATTGAATAAAGGTGTTAACAAGACATCAAGATCAGGGATCGTAGCGACAACAGCTCCCACAATCGAGGCTTTATTACCTATCTTCTTACCTAGAACTACCTCCCCTATTGCTGCTCCTAAAACTGCTTGAGTTAAACTATCCATTAGTTTTATTATTTACTCCCTAATTATTATAACCTTCTTTGAGAATATTCGCGAATCACTAACTCCTGAGACGATATAAGATCCAGATACCATACTGAATGCAGCTCGATCTAAGACGAGTGATTTAATAGGATCTATTATCTTCGATTTATAAATCAACTTACCCTGTAGATCAGAAACTAGTATGTCACCCCTAAATGGATCAGGGAATTGTATAGTGATCTTGGCATCAGCTTGTGCTGGATTAGGGTATACGTTTATTAGTGGACTTTCATCTATTACATCCAATGTAGGCGTAGAAAAATCATTAAAGTATTTGTGAGCTTTGTTGAATACTTGTTTTGCTATTTCAATCCCAATCAATCTACCAGGTATGTCATCTGCAGGAGGATGAATTCCTCCCCATATACGCGAGAGGCTAGTTTGATCCGACGCATCCCGATAAGTTGCCCATTGTAAAATTATATCTTCGTGAGGCCCTTCTTCAAAAACTAAAAACTCATTTTTTTTAGCATTAAATTCTCCCAGGCCACCTGGGAAATAAGCACTACCTGTCATCTTGGTTAATACCTCAGCTGCTGCTCTAGAAAAAGTAGAATGTCCCGATACATAACCAGCAAACGGTGGTGAAACAAAAGTAGGTCTTTGATAAGGCCACCAATCTTTTGCAAGTATCCAATCCACCCCTGCATAACTGGTATCTGGATCAGTAATATAATCTGGCCCCTTCCATGTTTTGATTTTTAACTCGCCAACAAACTCACCAAGATCTCCAAAAAGAGAATCTTCTGCTTCTACTAATTCAATAAAGCCATCGATTAGAGGTAATCCCATTGGATCATAATTAAGCTTTAAGCTATCTGTAGATTGTCCTCGCTCCGCCATATAACGGATAGCAGATACAGGTCTCGGATAATCATACCAGCCCTTTATACCCCAGGTCGATATTGCAGAATCATGCATTGCGGCAGCGAGAATAAAGTATGTCTTGACATCCCATTCTAATGCCTCCACAAGTGGGCCTTCTCCCTCAAACCTTTTTTCTAACAAAGGATGATCAGATACATAATTAAGTATAGTAAACCAATGCCCTGGTGGTGTCTCGGAGTCTGGCCCATCTGCCCAAAACTCAGCTAATACTCTAGCATAATCACCTCTTGCAACTATTTGAGGGGTATATGGTAATTCAGTAAAAGGATTTATATCGTGGCCTTTACCCAAATCACCACCATCTATTTTGTAGAAATTTTTAAACTCAGTAAGTGTGCTTGGAAATGAGTCAACAGGAGTATTACCCAAACTACCAGGAGAAATATCCCACAAGACACCATCATCTGGATCAAGATGAGATGACCATTGTGATACTAACCCAAAATTCCACTGATACGCCTCATTCTCTTCTATGGTTAATGAATCTAAATATGGTGGAGGGCCAGGATCATGATACACCCAGTACTCAGATTCGTTTCTATCAAAAATTGTTAACTCCTCTTCCGTTAATGCAAAACCAGAAACAGATCCCCATTCTGGACTTAGAAAAGCAGGAATACTTCCTGCAACCTCATTGCCAGATTGATCTATGAAGAGATTAAGAGACAACGGCTGCCATCTATTTGGATCGTCCATATTGGGATTCCCAGTTTTATCCATAACTAAAGCTTCGTTTAGTGGTAGATAAAACTTGTTCTCATAATCAAATTCTTCATTAGATCCATCTTGTAATCCAAAACTTAAAATCTGCTCCGCAACATAATTCCCTAAAGTAGCTCCATCTCCTGATGCATAATCTATGGAAGTGATTCTCTGATCATAGCCCAGACTATCGAACTTAGCATTAAGAGAATTAAATATATCAATAGCGCCAGGAGAATATCTAAAGCGTGCTCTCATGATCCGATATGCTGCAAAACTAATCGCTTCATGAAGCTCTTCTCTCTTGTCACCTATAGCAGTGAAACCATCAAATGGAATAAAGAATCCATTAATAGTGTCACCCAGGAAATATGGTGTACTTGTACCATCTATCACACTCCATACATCATACATTGCCACTGACATATGAAACAGATTACGAGCATGGACAGTGGGACGGGCAAAGTCATTTCTGATAGCATGTAAGAGTTCTTCATTCCACTCTCTAGCAATAGAGTGCTGACTCGAACCCTGGAAACTAAAAAAGCAAAAAACAACGATTAAAATATTTTTCATGATTAATTTTTAATGATTATGACCTTCATGATTTTCTTCTGCTTTGTAGTCTTCATTTTTTACATAGTCCATACCACATACTGGACACTTGCCTTCTTCTGCACTACCGCTTCCGTCACAATGCATCGGACAGATATAGGCTGAGGTATATTCTTTACCTTGTTTTTCAGTTGTTTCCGTCTTTGCTTTTGCTTTATTTCCACATGAGCTTATTGCAAAAGAAAATGCAGCAATTGAAATTAAAATGATTAGTGATTTTAAAAGTTTCATAATTTAAATTTTGATTGTTTAAAAATGATTAAATATTTAGTGTTCTAAGACGTAGAGAATTTAGTATCACTGATACTGAACTAAAGCTCATCGCTGCGGCGGCAATCATCGGGGAAAGTAACAAACCGAAAAATGGATACAATAATCCTGCAGCAATCGGTATACCCAGCGCATTTCCAACTCCTACAGGAATAGTTTTCATTTCGTCATAGGTAATGTGACTCGCCATTAGATCTGACTGTATAGCATTT
>ENA-ORXR01000376-ORXR01000376.1-marine-metagenome-genome-assembly--contig:-NODE-376-length-64236-cov-25.103555_pt1 | contig 64236 bp, 51 predicted proteins | sample MGYA00237866_ERZ511479 | MGnify/ENA metagenome assembly ERZ511479 | reverse complement strand
GTATTAAAACACCCATTTTCACACAAAAACATTCGCCTTGCGACTATTCCCTATTTTACTCGAACACCTCCAAAAATCTGTCCTGTATCCTTCGATTTTATTTTCGGCAAATGTTAAACAAGCGATTGTCAGGCAATTAAAGGTTTATATGCTCCGTTTAGAACTTGTCAGACGACGGCAGTATGCGTTGTTATTTTTACAAAAAAATCACATCTATGAGACAATTTTTCAAGTTAATGCTGCTATTTGGTTTTATTTGTTTTGCACAAAAAAACATATACGCACAGGAGACTGAAGAAGAAATAGTTTACCAAATTAAAATGTATTATAATTTTGTACATTCTTCTTTTGAGTATGAACCTACAGCGGAAAATCTCCTGCGTGTGTATGAGTCTGAAGAAACGGATTTTGGATATATCACCCCTGCACTAACCATCACAAAAAACAGGATGAAGCATGAAATAGAATTGTCTGCCCTGCGTGTCAAACGAGACGAGGATTTTGAGGGCATTGATGCGGGAGGAAGTATTATCCCGGTGGAGGGTTCATTGGATTGGCAGATAGATGTGGGGCTACGTTATGAGTTTATGTTGAATTTTTTGCGAGACGAGTTGCGGCACGGATTATTTGTCGGAACATCGGTAGCGCCCTATTTTAATTATTGGAATACTGTGCCCAAAACAAGTGCGAGTTTTCCGGCAAATACTAAAGTATTCGGAACGAGATTGCATTTGATACCAAGATATACGTATGATATTAGTAACAAGTGGTTTGTGGATGTCAATTTTCCAATTGAAGTCGTGGATGCTTTTATACATAGAAATTATTGGGGAAATCCGATACTTTCCTCAAATGAACGAGTTAGAACTGATATTCAAGCCAATTTTTTCGATAATGTATTTCGATTTAGAGTTGGTATTGGTTTGAAATTATAATGACGTAAAACGATTTGCAAAATCGTTTTATGTTAGTTTTCCTGCCATTTTACAAAATCCCCTTTCTTAATTCCGAATTTATCAGAATACCCTGCATTCACCTCTAATACATATTTTGCATTTTGTGAAGATCTGACATTTTTTTCGGAAAGTGGTGTCGTATTTTTCTGAATCGTAACGATTTGTTTATTGTGATTAATGAAAATAATATCCAGTGGAATGTAAGTGTTTTTCATCCAAAATGATTTTTCTCCCATCTCCATAATGAATAACATCCCACGGTTTTCGAGCATAGATTTGCGCCACATTAAGCCTCGTTCAATGGAAGCATCATCTTTAACTATCTCAATTTCAATGTCTTGTAAAGTTTCGCTTTTGTCGCTGCTCAAAAAGGAGAGTTCGCCGTCTTTGCGAAATTCTAATCTCGTTCCAGGAGGCGGTGTTTCTGCTTTTGGTTCGTTCATCGTTGTGTTGTTTGTTGAATTATCGCCTGTACCATCGGAGTTCATATAACGAATCACAGGCTGCATAATAAATGCCAACATTGCCAATGCCAAAGCACCCACAATAAGAATCTGCTTGAGGTTCATCTTGCTTTTCTTTTTCTTTCGGGGTGGGGTAGTGGTACGATTCCCTGCGGATTGGTTAACCGTAGATTGAGTAGGGGTAAGTCGTTTTGCCTTTTTCTTTTTTGCCATAATAAATAATGATTAATGGTTAACGATTAATGGTTAATGATTGGTTTTTCGCTGCGCGAAAAAAAAGATATTTTATTAATCATTAACCGTTAATCATTAAGCATTAGTAGGAAATATTCCGTCTGCGACGTTGATCATTTTATCTTCTACTTCGTGTACCAACTCTACGAAACGCGGGTCGCGTTTGGTGTAGCGATTGCGTTCGAGGGGCAGGTCGATGTGGATGTGTTCGACGAAGCGTGACGGGGCGTATTTCATAATGTAAATATCATCTGCAAGATATACCGCTTCGGGTACGTCGTGGGTCACAAAGATAATCGTTGAATGGAATTTAGCCCAAATATCCTGCAATAAATCCTGCATTTGAAGGCGAGTTTTTACATCAAGCGCACCGAAAGGCTCGTCCATGAGCAGCACTTCAGGATTGGCGAGTAAACTACGGGCGATGGCTACCCGTTGGAGTTGTCCACCGGAAAGGTTGGGGTATTGTGCATATTTTTTCTCATGCCCTGCCAAGCCGACCATTTCAATGATTTCCATCGCTTTTTCGTCGCGTTCTTTTTTGGAAATGCCTTTATAACGCAATGCCAAACCGACATTATCCAAAACCGTCATCCACGGCAGCGAAGAATATTGCTGGAAAACCATACTCACGCGATTGTCATCAGAAACGGGGGTGCCATTGACCATGACCGTACCTTCTGTCGGCTGCTGCAAACCTGCAATGTAGCGCAATACCGTCGATTTTCCGCAGCCGGACATACCCAAGATGCAGACAAATTCGCCCTGACCTTCTTTATTCTGCACCAGAAAATCGAGATTTTCGATGATCACTACCTTGCCGTCATCGTAGGTTTGTTTGATACCGCGTAGTTCGATGATGTTGTGGTAGCCTTCTTTTTCTTGAAAATTTAGCATGTGTTTTTAGTCTTCTTTGAAATAATCCTCAAATACGTCGTCAAGGAAAAATAAGTGCATTTCTGCGATTGCTTTATAGGGAATTTGTGGGTCAAATTCGCCGAGTTTTTCGGCGTTTTTAATCGAATTTTGGAGTTGCGGTTTTAATTTGAGGTAAATATCTTGGTCTTGTTTGGTGTAAAATTGCTCGGTTTTTTCGTAGTTGGGTAAGTGTTTTTTGAGTTGTTTTATGGCTTTATCGCATTTGTCAAAATACCTTGATGTTGGTTCAAAATGTAGAAGTAACCAAAATTCAAGGCAGGGATTATTGACGATAATGGCAACATTTTTGTATTTTTTGGCGATTTTGCGACGGTAATTATTGAACTTTTCGAGTGGGGTGGATGTACCTTTTTTGGCTGTTCGTGTCTCTGCTAAAATCGTATCAAAATCAACCACCCAAAATACCATCGTGTAATCCTCAGCCGCATTGATGACGTATTCGTATTGTTTTTCCAATGTTTTTTTGATATTCAATTCGGGTTTAATATTAATGGGCAGGTCGCGCTCATTTCTTTTGAGCATACTGATGTACCACTTTTCGGTTTCTCCCTCTACGATGACGGCTGCTGTTCTCCGTCTTGGTGGTGTTTTCTTCTTGCGCCCCATTGGTTTATGTATTTATATAAATATCACCTAAATTTGGTACACCGCCAAGTTTACCACTTTTGTAGGCATTGAGTCTGTTCGTCGTATCTCTGATAACAGAACTATCAAAATCGGCAAATGAGTATAATTGTGCCGCACATTCGGCATTAGAATTATCGGTTATCCATATCGCATCGTCTCTGAAAATGTCTTTATCGTTCAGTATTTCGCGGTTGTGGGTAGTGGCGATAAGTTGAGATTGTTTGCTGTTTTGTAGGTGCAATAGTATGAAATGCTTGTATAAATCAGGGTGCAATGAAGTTTCTAATTCATCTATTGAAAGTACATTTGAACGATGAATAAGTAAACTCAATAAACCCGCAAAACCATAATACCGCCTCGTACCTTGTGACTCCAATTCAAAAGGTAAATTATAGGATACACCGCCAACTGTATGCTCAAATTGCAACTTAGCACCCGTAAATTTACTTGCTGATATTACTTTATTTAGTTGATAATATGGAACTCGCGCTTCCTGTAAAACATTTATCAAAGTTTCGGAGGCATCTTTTTCATTTTCAATGATTATATCTGTAATATTGAAATCCGCACGATTTAGAACACTGATAACTTCTTTTTTAGAAATTTTTGAATCATTCAACTCTGAAGTAATCATATCCTTTAAATCCGCATCAGAGAAAACTATCGGACTCAAATAACCCACAAACCAATCTGTAACATTTTTTAATTCATGAATATCAATATTCGTTTTAGAAAAACCGCCTAATACCGTATTATTCCATAAAGTATTGGATTCCAAAGTTTTCTCAAAAGTTTTATCTACCGCTATTTTTCCACCAAATTTAATCTCTGTAAATTGACTTTCAAGATTTGTTTCACGTTTGAATACATTGGACTTACGTGGATTATATACGTCTAATTTTTCGCTAATAACTGCTTTTTTATTAAACTCAACTTCATAATAATATTTAATATTCTTATGTAAGAACTCAATAGATATGAACGAGTTTTCAGTTGGTGTTTTGGCATCAAATAAAAACGGCTCAAAGTCAAATTCAGCATTTTTATTATTTTTTGGTTTTAAGGCTAATGCTCTCAAAAATTCTAAAGCCTTCAATATAGTCGTTTTCCCCGAAGCATTCGCCCCATAAATCAGCGCGACTTTTAGTAAACGCAGCCCATTTTCCTTAATGACATAATAATCTTCGAGGTGCGTACTCCTGTCTGCTTCAAAGGATAAGGTTTGTTTGCCCTTGATTGGTCCGAAATTGCTGATGCTAAAGTTAATTATCATTCTTACGCTATTTTTTGTAAGTGAGTTACAAATATACAGCAAAAAATATTAAAATGAAAATTTTGACACTTATTTTTGTAATTCATTTACAAAAATAGGTGTGTAATATCTCTGACTTACGCTGCGTATTTTACAAAACTAATGCGGCGCAAGCCGGAGGCGTTACGCTACGGTGGGTTCTACTTGCACTTGATTCTGCCTCGCTTTATACCACGCCCAACCCTCAATTGCCAAATAAATAATCGCCAATAACATCAGCACGTAAAAACCATCGCCAATGTATTCCATGATAATGTCTTTAATTAGAAAAGAAAGCAAAAACAGCCCTGAAAGTATCGTAAATACAAAGCGAACCAGATTGCCAACGAGTGTTTCTTTTTTCGTAGTATCTGCATTATATTTATATGGAAATAATTTTTTATCCAAATAAACAAAATATCTATCTTGCAATAAACCAATGAGAATGATGGCGATAAGAATAGCAAATACTTTTTCCATTTGAGAGAATCGACTGTTAATAAAAATCATTGCCCCTACACCGCCTTCTGATGTATTCACCAATTCGGCGACAATAATATAGGTCCACGAGATAGCCGTCAATACGCGGACATCATCCCACACCCGCGACATGACAGAGGGAATATAAACGGTACGAATGGTTTGCCAAGGGGTTGCGCCGATGGTGAAGACGGTTTTGAGATAAACGTCTTTGACCTCATTGATACGTTGTACGATGACGGGCAGTAAATAAACCAAAATACCAAAGGCAAGAAAGGCAACTTTCATGCGGTCACTCGTACCAAACCACGCCATAAATACGCCCGTGAGGGCAGTGAGGGGCAGGTAGCGCAATGCTTCCACAGGTCGGTTGAACATGCCGCGAAACATCGGCAACAGCCCAATCAAAAAACCAATAGGCAGTGCAATGAGCAATGCCCAAATGTAACCTTTGATGTTGAGCCACAGCGATTTAAAGCTATTTTTGATGAGGTTGTCGTTTTGCACTAAGTCGGGGTAAGAGAGAAAGACCTCTTGTGGCGGCGGTAGTATCGGGTAGACCCATTCAAACTCGGTGGCGTTTGCCATCGCAGTGGAGTCGGCACGTTCTTGGGCGTCAATGATGGAGTCGCGCTGCTGTGCGGGCATATCCATTGGTGGCAATACGGAATTGCTGCGCTCAAAAATGGCTTGCTTGGAGGCTTTGCCGTAGGCGAGGGCAGTCCATAGGGCGAGTATCAGCACGACGCCAAGTATGCCGAGCAAGATTTTTTGTTGGGAGCTAAGGTCGCCTCTTAGTTTGAATAGTGATTGGAACATGGTGTCGTGATTCGTGACTCGTTAATTCGTGATTCGTTTTGGAGTTATAATTGAACCACTAAGGACACCAAGAACACGAAGCATCTAGGAGGAAAAAGGAAACAAAGTTATGTAAGTATTTTATTATCAAAGACTTAAAAAACTTCGTGTACTCTACGTCCTATTAGTTTTTAGTGCGCTTCGTGCCCTTAGTGGTTTTAAAAATATTTATGTACCAACTAATTCAAAGTCAGTACGGCGGTTTTTACTTCTACACGCATCGGTATTTTGGTTACAAACGGGTTTGTCCGGTCCGTTTCCGATGACAATGAAGCGGTTAATATCCATTTTGTACGTATCGCGGAGGTAGTTGGCTACGGATTGAGCGCGTTTTTTGGAAAGCGCGACGTTGTTGGCGTAATTGCCTGTGTTGTCGCTATTTCCCTCAATACGTATGCGCGATCCGGCGAAGGTTTTGGCAATGTCAGCAAATTCAAGGTCGATGATGCGTTTGGCATTTTCGTCCAACTGAAATTCGCCGGTACGGAAACTGATACTTGCCTGTTTGGTGGCGATAGCGGGTCTGGTTTCTTCGTCTTTGGTGACGGGCGCAAATTTGCGAGACTCTGCTGCATGGGTTCTTCCGCTCAAGTTGGTGGTTTGTATCGCAGTGAGGTAAGAGACTGTTCTCCATGCAGGTGCTTTATCTATTGAAGCTACGATTAAGTCTCCGGTCTCCTTGTTAGGAGATCGTTTTTTGCCTACTTCGCGGTATTTACCTTTCATTTTTCGATATAGCTCTTCGGCGGTAGTACCGGTGTATTGAGGGTTTAGCCCAAAGAAATCGAGGTTGTCGCCGTGTGTAGCGAGGCGCACGTTGTCAATAGCAGCGCGGGCATCGGCTATGGGAGTTCCCAGTCCTTCAGAAAGGATTTTGGCGGCTTTCTCTTTATTTTTATCGGAGGAATTAATTTCGGCTGCACCTTTCATCCAACCTTCGTACAATTGCTGTAAGCGTTCGCGGTTGTTTTGGATATATGAGGTTTTTGCCATAAATCCGTCAGCAATGATATTGGTTGCCGAGCGGCTATTTTGAAGGATTTTTGAACCGGGTACTTTGCGTATACAATCTTCATCGTCAGGACTCCAGACAACAGCTGCGTCTGCTAGTCCGCTTTTGAATGTAGCCGCTGCTTCTATGGCATCCGCTTTCGGAAGGTGCTTAATGTCATCGATTTCTAATCCACCTGCATTGAGCAGTTCGATGAGGAAAGAGTGGGAAGGACTCATGGGGGCATAAGTGACGGTTTTGCCTTTGAGTTGAGAGACATTTGTGATGCCCCGTTTCACTACAATAGCATCACCACCACGCGACCAATCGGCTTGAAATACAATTTTAGGGTTGCCGGCAAGCACGCCTGATTCTGTCGGAAAAGCATCAATGGTGCACCAGAGTAAATCAATCTCATCGTTTTCAAAGGCTTTGCGTGAGGCATCAAAGTTGTCGATGATTTTGAAATCGACCTTAAAACCGTAGTCTTTATAGTAGCGGGATTTTGTATTGGCAGTGAAGCCTTCGTTGAAGTATTGACCACCTGCGTAGCCACCCCAAGTTACAACGCCGACATTGATAACATCGCCATCACTGCCGCCTCGGTTGTCATTGGTACGTCTTGGTTCGGTGTTGCTGTTGTCGCGGTCATTGTCTCTATCGACATTGGTGATATTGGTATCGTTGTCGTCATTATTGATGATTTTATCGAGTACGCCCATTTGGCTCAAACCAAAGACGAGTGCGCCAATAATGAGGAAAACTATCAGTAATTTTGAAAATGCTGTTAATCTTTTTGCCATGATATTTAATGATTTGGTTGATTAGTTGATTGGTTAATTAGTAGGTTTAATTTAGGTTCTTTTGTTGCAAAAATTGTACTCTACATGAGAAAAATTTAAAATCATAATGTGAACTTGCTTTTGCCCTAAAACTCGCCTTGCATTTTGAAAATGCAAGGCGAGTTTTAGGGCAGATTCGACTTCTAATTTCAATTCATATTACAAAAAATATTTTTTCTCATGTAGAGTGCAAAAATTGTTAAAGAACCCTAATTTATATCTCAAAACAGCCGTTTTTAATTATTTCTACGAAAAAAATAATCAAAAACGGCTGCGTATATTTTTATTTAATTTTCAATTAAAAATCAAACAAATTATCGTACTGATTGGCGTGGTCTTTTTGTTTGACACGCTGTGGTTCGGCTTCAAGGTCAAGGACGACATCTTCATTATTTGCTTCTAAGAGCAGCATATCTTTCTCCTCACCCAAGATGAGTGATTCGCCTTCTTTTTCCCATTTTTCGAGCATTGCCAAGCCTTCTTCTTCAAATACGCCGTTTTGTAAGTCGATAGATTCCATGAAGTTGTTCGACATATCCATGAAGCGTTCCATTTCGCCGATTTTCTGACTTACATCGTCGGCTACTGCCTCAAGTGCCATGTCGAACATCACGCGCTTGTCGTTATTACCGGCAATGATATTACGGGCAGATTGCATGGCAGAGTGGCTGGCGCGAATGGCGCTGCGTTCTTGCTTTTTGACCTCTACTTGATCCACGACATCTTCGAGCATAATTTCGGAGTTTTCGTGCATACGTGTGAGGACGCGGTAGAGGACTTCCATCTTTTTGTACAAATCCTCTAAGCGTACATTTGATTCTTTCAAACGTCCTGCTTTGCGGGATTTCAAGACCATTTGAGCGCGTTTGTCCGTTTGCTTGGCGCGGCTGGCGAGATTGAGATTCGCTTTGATTTGCTTTTGATTCGTGTTAATCGTTTCGCGTAGTTTGTGCATTTGACCACGTAGGATACCGATTTGTTTGTTCATCTTACGAAGATTGGATTTGAGGTCATCTACGTAAGATTGAAGAATACCAATCGGGTCTATTTGCACAAAAAGCCCTGTAACCCAGCGCATGACACTTTTGTAGCCATAGCTGACGAGCGCACGCATCTTGGGGTCGAGTACCATATAAATGATAGCCCCGAGTGCAGCTAAAGTCAAAGCTAACTGTAGCAGTGTAAGTGCGCCCGATAGTAATACGGGCAGTACTAGGAAGAGTCCATATCCTACAGCCGCCGCGATACCCACTGCGAATATTGTTCCTGTGACTCCTTCAGGTCGTTGCCAAAATGATTTGGGTTTGAAATCTTTCATTTCCATATCTAAGATTAAGTTTAAGTCTAAGTTGTAAATTGAATTGAATTAATGGTTAACCATTATTTTCATTATTCAAGTGTTGCTTCATTTTTGAGATATCGTCTTCGAGTTGTTGGCGAATATATTGGTAGGAAACCTCAAAATCTGCTTTGGTCATTAAGATTTTATCTTCTGCACCGGAGACTTCCTGTTTGGTTTTTTCGAGGAGTTGTTTATGTTCTTCAATTTCTTTTTTTAGTTGTTCGATTTGTTGGTTTTTTTGTTCGATGGCTTTTTCTAATTTAACGAGCATGTCTTTTCGCTGCCCTACACGCTGCTGTATTTGGCGTTTTGCGGTTTGCAAGAATTTTTTCTGCTCTTTTTCCAATACGCTTGTGTATGCCTGTGCCGTTTTGATGAGGTAATCAGAAGTAACACCCATCGTCTTGGCTACGGCAAATGCTGATTTGTAGCGCATTTCTTCGCTCATGCCCATGCCGTCTGTCCCTTGAATCGCTTGTTTGAACTCAATATAATCAAAGCCGTCTATATTGTTGGCTTCGATGGCTTTGAGTAGCATCGTCGTAAATTTTTCGGTCACTTGCCCACTTCCGTCCGTGCGTGGTGGCGGAGGTGGAATGTGCTTTTCAGCCGCCGAATCACTTGGCTTATCTGCGGACTTGCTTTCTTTTTTGGCAAGTTTCGCAGGCTTCTTTTTTGCAGATGAGGGCTTTGGTTTAGCCGACGTACCATCATCAACGATAAAAAGCGATTTAAGATTTTTGAACATGTTTATGAACGATAAATTATGAATTATGAACGATGAATGTATTTGAATTTAAAATGACTAAAATTCATCATTTATAGTTTATCATTCATTATTTTTTGAAAACATTCTTCATTCAAAATTACAATATAGAATAAGGTTTTGTTTTGATTGACCAAATTAATTCTGACAAAATAATGAAAATATTCTACAAATGGGTAATTTGCGGGGGCAAAAATACGAATTTTCCTTTTATTTATAGGTAATCAAAAGCGATTAATGATGAATTTTAGATTTTATGTAATTCTATTGATTGCGTGTCACATCTTTTTGGTGTGTGATGAGGAACCACCAAGCCCTCCTAATGAAACGATAGTTTATCACGGTGAGGTTTATATTGCTTGTGATAATAGTCCGCATTATCGTTTTTCATTGGACTCGCTAATTATGAATTGTAACGCTGCGGATACGTCCGATTTTTCCTTTCCAATGGGGATTCAGACGATGATGAGTACTTGTCTTTATGATGGTAATTTTTCTCTCGCTACGAGTGCTTCTGATTATGATTTTTCAGTATCAAGGATAGATATGCAGCCTACTTTTACGGATTCGGATGTGGTTCTCACGCCGATTGATTCTGTCATTACAGCCGGAGATATTTTGCAGACGCAAGAGTATCCATTTTATAGTGCGTATGAGGCGAGTTGGACAGATAATCGTCTGGAGCTATATATTTATAATGCTTATCAAGGCGGTTGTTTGCATGATATGGTGGTGTGGCGATTGTTTCGTTGATTCGTTATTTGTTGACTCGTTTATTCGTGACTCGTGTGTGCGTTTTGTGAAGCAAAATACAATAAAACGAATAACGAATTAATAAACATAAAAACCTCCGACAAATTTCTAAAATCTACCGGAGGTTCTCTATATTTTTTACTCGTTACTTAGCTGTAAACTTCTTCTTCACTTCTCTGACGGATACTAACTACCCCAATAATCATCATCAATAAACTAAGGATAATCAATCCCCATTCGCCGACTGTAGGAATAGCGGCACTATCTAATGGAGGACACATGTTACATGGTCCGCCTGATATCGAAAGTGTATTACCGACTACATCAGTGAAGTCAGCAGTATAAAGAGTAGCACCATCGGCAGGAACATATGCTTGCAATGTGTAAGTACCATCATTATTGTCAGTTACAGTAGCAGTAGTCGGTGTGCCGTTTATATCTACAAGACCTCCACCACCTGTCAAAGTCCAACCTGCCCCTGCACCTGCGGGGTCTGTAATTGTAATGGTTTCGGAAGCAAGGTCGATAATTCCATCATTGTCCAAATCAATACCGTTCATACAATTACATGGGTCAGATATCATCGCGCTTGCCGCACCGCAGTCAATCTCTCTTTCTACCGCAATTGGGTTAGACAAAGTCGCACAAGTAGCTGCTGCCACTGCTGCCACCGCATCGTCACCTACAGCCGGAGCAAATGCAGGGTCGTTGGTACTGACCAACCAAATCAAGCAAGTTCCGCCACCTGCGCCTTCCAAGTCAAATGGCGGTGCCGGAGGCAATGCCAAAATAGTACCCATCGCATCTGTAATAATCCATGCTGTAGCTGTGCCGCCTGTACCTGCATCGTCGATAGTAACGTCGATAGGATCCGGAATACCATCATCTGCACAGATAGTAGTTGGGTCGGTTGTAGAAATGGTAGGAGCAGTGATTTCAATTCTATCTACGGTGATAGGATTGGAAAGTACCGCACAAGTAGAGGCGGCAACTGCTGCCGCTGCATCATCGCCAACTGCGGGAGCAAAATTTGGGTCTTCAAAATTCACTAACCAAATCAAACATTGACCTGCACCTGCACCATCTAAATCGAATGGCGGTCCGGCAGGCAATGCTAAAATCGTTGCTGCTGCATCGGTGATTACCCAAGCAGAGTTGGCACCGATACCTGCATCGTCAATACTTACATTAATCGGATCACCAACACCATCAATACAGATAGTAGTTGGGTCGGTCGTAGAAATTGTTGGAGCAGTGACCTCGATTCTATCCACAGTAATTGGATTGGAAAGGAAAGCACAACTTGAAGCTGCCACTGCTGCCGCAGCATCGTCACCTACCATTGGGTCGAAAGCATCATCATCGGAATTGACATACCAAATCAAACATTGACCTGCACCTGCACCATCTAAATCGAATGGAGGCGCGGGGGGTAATGCAAGTATAATTCCGGCAGCGTCAGTAATTACCCACGTACCGGTACCACCTCCATCTACATCAATACTCACGTTAATTGGGTCGCCAACACCATCAATACAGATTCTTGTTGGGTCGGTAGTGGAGATAGTAGAAGCAGATGTTGTAGCCGGTGTACAAGTGCCATCAGTGATATAGACATTTGAATACTCAACAATAACATCTTGCGTAGGTGCTGTTCCATCAAAATCTGCGATGGCTACTATGAGTGCCGGGTTCATTCCTGTTATATCAAAAACAGGAGCTTCTGTACCTGTTAACAAATTGCCACCAAGTGTTATCGGTCCTGAATTGGTAACTACAGTATTGAAATTTATATTTGAACCAATACCATTATTTTCAATTCTAAATTCGATTGTTATAGGTAAATCAGCCGGATCGACTATTACATTAAAATCACCGAATATACAGTAATCCCCATTTGCTGCATCGGCAGGAATAGCGGTTTGGTCAACAAACCAACCATGCCCTGCGAAAGTATTGTTAGAACCTGCCAGAATAACCATTTGTGTTCCATCATCAAAAGCACCACCACCATCAAATGAAAAATCCGGTTCAGATACACCATCCGGATTAGCAAAAGGTAATTCGTTTGGTGATTCGCAAGCCGCACAGTCCGGGCAAGTTGGAGCAGTGACACAACTACCATCATCGCAAGTGGCGTTTGGATCAAAATTATCCGCAGTAGGGTCAGTACAACCTGCACCGGGGGCAGCCGCACATACACTTAGCATCCAATTGGATATATCAATTTCTACTTGTTCGGTTAATGGGGGAGCTGCGCCGAAAGAAACAACGGCAAATACAGTGGTGTATAAAGCACCATTTGTAAAGCCTGCCCAGCCGCCTGCGGGAGTTCCATCTGCCAAACTACCACCTATGGAGCAAGCACCTGTACCATCTACGGTTGCATTCCAAGTGATTTGCTCACCGGGATTAGCAGCATTTTCAATTCTAAACTCAATGTTTATCGGCGGTGTACCGGATACAACATTAATATCGGCAGTATAGCAAACATCCGTAACATCGTCGGGTAGGTCTAAATTTCTTACACCCGCTACGGCAAATATTTCATCCGAACCGACGGGTAGTATAAACGTACCGGTATTGGTAGTTGCATCGTAATTCGGTATTACCGCAGGCGTACCGCCGGAAAATTCTCCTGCATCATTGAATGTTTCACTTCCTGTTGTAAAGTCAATCATGGTGTTGGTTCCACAAACACCATCACAAGCATTACAAGCTCCCGAAGTTAATGTACAGGCTGTTGTAAATATACAGCTTCCGTCATCGCACACGGCATTCATGTCAAAATTATCTGCCGCAGGGTCGGTACAACCTGAAATGGCAGGGTCGGGCGCACAAACAATGAGTGATATATTGGATATTTCTACCACAATATCTTCTGTAACCGGCGTATCGTCAAAGTCAGCCAAAGCTACTACTACGGCATAAGCTGCACCCGGTACAAAAGTAAATCCGGCAGCAGCGACGCCATCCGCTAAATTGCCACCTATCGAACACATACCTGTTCCATCCACGGTAGCATTAAACTGTAATTGCTGATCCGGTGCGCCGTTTTCAATTCTAAATTCAAATAGAAATGGTACTTCACCGGATATTACGTTGATATCTGCTGTGAAACATACTTCATTGATGACATCCGGTAAGGTAAGACCGCTGACTCCTGCAGCTGTGAATATCTGGTCGCCACCTGCCGGTAGGGTCAGTGTTCCCATATTGGTCGCACTATCATAAGTTGGAGGTATAGGTGCCGAACCTGTGCCATCGGAAAACTCTTGCGAATCATTGAATACTGCACCTGTTGTCAAATCTATCGTGGTACTCACATCGCAAGTCGGGTCAGGACAAGTATTACAAGGAGGTGCCTGAAGTGTACAAGCAACCTCTACGGGGCAAAACTCAGGCGCACCCGCATCTCGCCAAGCCTGTATAGCTGCTACTTCGGCAGCATCAAAAGTCACTGTGCCGAAAGCTGAACCATTAGGCATTGCACCACCGCAGCCGTCACCTGCGGTAAGTGTACCATCGGCTTTACCGATGATGAAATCAATGGGAGTGTTATAATTAGGTGGGCAAGTTCCTCTATTTCCGCCTGCAATTACGTTATTATAATTGTCTAAATCTAATCCGCCTTGTGCGCCATGACATCCAAGACAATCATTGTCACTAAAGATGGCAACCATGTCGGCAAATTCGTAACTGCCATCTGCACAGGATTGAGCTGTGGTGTATTGGATGGAGCAAAAGACCAGTAAACATGTCAGTAATTTCTTCATTATGAGTTTACATTTGTTGAAAAGATGAAGGGGAGTGATTGATTATTTTGTAAATAAATACAGCTTAGACTTTGGACAGAATGGGAACTGGGGTCAAATTCATAACCTATTCATTATCAGTTGTTTTAATTTTATTAAAATTAAAAAATATGTAAATAATTATTTTTTATAAAAAATTAAAAACGAAAGGTTTACCGAATTTCCCACTTCCCTAATTCCTTCTGTCCAAAGTCTAAATACAGCAACAAATATAAATAATGAAATTTACAAAACGTAAGAAATGATTGTTTTTTATTTTATGTGTAAGATAATTGACAAACAGTTGCAAACAAAAACGGGATAAAGCTTTGCTTTATCCCGTTACTTTTCTATTTTGTAATAACTATTATTACAATTTTTTATATTATAAAATATTGGAAATTAATTTATTGTATAATAATTTAATCAACCATAAACTTCTTCTTCTCTTCTCTGACGAATACCAACTACCGCAGTAATCGACATCAATAAGCCGAGAATCATAAGTCCCCATTCGCCGACTGTTGGTATATTGGCAATATCAGGGCATACCGGACATCCTTCAGGTTTGACAAAATTTACCGTAGTACTATTTCCATCTGTAATTTCGATACCGTAAATGGTACTACCATCAGCAGGAAGATATACGATAATATCAAATGGCTCGCCCGTACCCGGGTCAGCCGCTGCGATGAGGGCTTCAATGTCTGCATCTGTCAAAATCGTACCTGTATCATCGACTAAGCCCGGCGTAGTGAGCGTAACATCGTAAGGCGCGCTTCCCGGTGTGAGTGTGATAGTTTCCAATGCAAAATCATTAATGCCGTCCATATCTTCATCTATACCATCAGTACAGTTACAAGGGTCGTCGATGGAAAAGGTGAAAACCGTACAATTCGCAGGGTCATCCATTGTAACTATTACCTCATCGGTACATTGTAAACCTCCACAATCTACAATAGCGTAGTAAGTAGTTGTCATTGTTGGGCTAACAGTTAATGGATTTGTTGTGCCAACAGTTGTGCCTGCAATATCATTAATATCAGTTACCCAAGCCACGAAATCACAAGCAGAGTCAGGGTCAACATTCGGTGTGAAGGTGACACAGTTTGAAGTTGTAGCTGCTCCTGGAACGACACCGTCAGGAAATGCCGGGTCGAAGAAACCAACTGTTCCGTCTTCGTTTTCAATTCCTTGTACTGCTGGATCTATTCCTCCATCGCTTTGGCAATCAACACAATTAATTGTTATTGTACCATCGGGACAAAGAATAATTTGACCTGTCACAGCTTCTCCAGCACCTAAATGCCCTATGTCATAATTGGCAACAAAGCAAGTTTGCCCACCAATAGTTGAACTATAACTTTGAATTAAACCATTACCATTACTTCCATTCAAATCATCCCAGAATAATGCTATAATTGCGTTTGGATCAATAGCTGAAGGAATTGCATCATCACTAAAATCGGTTTCATCTGAGCAAGCAAGTGTAACATAACCGTTTGAGCTTATGCACACGTCTGTGTAGGTTGTTCCAAAAAAGTCAAAATTAAACCCTAATGGAATAGGTCCTGTTCCTTGATCATCACCTAAAGTATAATCTATTGGTGTGCCATCTGGTATAGGCACAGGGCAGCTTGCTGCACTCGTTACGGTATAATCAACAAAAGCACCGGGAATGACATCGTTTAAAGTAGCACTTAACTCAACCGGGTCGCCCGGGCAAGAAGTTACATCGGCTACTGCTTCAACAGCAAGTGGGTCGCAAGCGGCAAAAGTGGTAAAAGTAGTACAAACTCTGCTTGTACTTTCATCACCTGAAGTAATGCCTGTAAACCCGCATAAAGCTGGATTACCGCAACTGATACATACTTCATATTCTGTTTCAGGGATTAAGCCACTTAAACTTCCGCTTGAACCATCTGTTCCTGTACCTTCGGCAAAGCCTGGTGTACCATATTCCACAACAGCTCCTGCACAAGCACCTGCCAAATCAATTTCAGCTGTAACGTCTTGTACATCTGTTGTAACTGGTGGAAATGTTTCTACAATTCTAACATCAAAAAACTCTGGTGCACCGCCGTAGCCATCTGTCCATTCTATCCAGTATTGGTTGCCCGCTACTACTGGCACACCCATTGCCGCTGAGGTAAATCCGTTTCCTCCATCATCATCAAGAAGCAAACACACTTGGCTACCACAACCTCCTTCTAAAATTGAAACTTGTGTATCTGGTGTTGATGGGTTTTCTGTTGATGTTACATCTATAAAACCAGTAAATGGAGCAGTAAATGTAAACCAAATAGCATCGGTTGGTCCGCTTGCTGCACCACACGCATCTTCTAAGCTGCCCGGTGTAGCTGCAAAAGCAAACGGACTAGGTATATTGTTACAAACACCTGTTAAAGATGCTGTAATATCAACGGCTGTTGAACATTCGTCTTGTGCTGTTATACTATTGCAAAAACATAGCAACAAAACAAAGATAAAAAGTATATTCTTTTTCATAATTTTCATTTTCCCTAAGAACGTGAATGAATTATGCAAATTTAAATAATACATTTTAGAAATTATAAGAAATTATTAGTTTTTGTCAAATTCGTGTAAAATAAGGTATGAGAATACCTACTATATTTAAAATATTGAATGTGAATCATTACGACTCAATATTTTTTATTCAATGGAAAATTTCGATAAAGTTATTTTTAAAAATAAAAATTATTTAAAATTAAAAATAACAGCATTATATTTTGTTTGTGTGCGTGTGTAAATTATTCAATTTGGATAGGCTTCAAAGCTATAATTCAAAATAATTTGCGTAATTTCGGCATGTTTAGAATTCCATAAAACAAAAGGTTCTTCAAGTAAATAGAAATAGTGTATATTTAAGTAAGAAAAATTGCACACTATGACTATATTACAAAAAGAACTTTTACCCACAGGGTGAGGCAGATGAATGACGCACCCTTGGCACAGCTATCTACTTTTTTTAACAAAAGTGTCAACTACTTTGGGGCGAAAATTAAACATGCCGAAATTTCGCTAAATTGTTTAATCAAATATTGTTACCAAACAAATATGAAATCACTACAGACCCTCCTTATCGTGCTATTACTTTTTATCACATCAAACATCCAAGCACAACTAACTGACTGTCAATCTGAACGTTACAAAGAGCAAGTGTTTGACAACATTCGCCGTACCAATGACATTACCTTTGGCGTAGCGCAAAATGTATTGGGCTTTGACCAAAGCCTTGAATTGGATTTTTACGAGCCTGACCCCGGTGATGAATATCTCGAAAAGCGTCCTCTCGTCGTGATGTTTTTCGGAGGAGCATTTACGTTGGGTAGCAAACAAGATGCGGATATCACGGCTTGGTGCGATAGCTTGGCGCATTATGGCTATGCCTGTGCTGCCGTTGAATATCGTCTGGACAATGCGCCTAACCTTCTTCTGCCGGGCAGACCCGTTCGGGCAGCTTATCGCGCTATTCAGGACGGACGTGCGGCTATACGTTATCTGCTTGCAGACCCAAATGGCTTTGGGTTTAATATCGACCCTGACCACATCTATACAGGCGGCGAAAGTGCGGGAGCGATTACCGCAATCCATGTTGCCTATCTGGAAGAATCCGAGCGACCTGCTGATACTTATTCGGGTTTCTTGCTATCCGACCAAGGCTGCCTCGACTGCTCCGGTAATAATTTTGTAGAGCCATTCTCCATTGCAGGTATTATCGACCTTTGGGGAGCAACCCTTTCTTTGGACTACATCGACGCAGCAGAAAATGTGCCGATGGTTATCATTCATGGTGAAGATGATTTTATTGTACCCTACACTTCCGGTCCGCCTTTTAATATACCGACATTTCCTACTATGTACGGAGCAGTACCAATGGATGCAGAGTTGACGGCAAAGGGCATCTGCCATCAATTTTATTCGTATCCGGGCGAAGGACATGTTTTTTATGGTATTCCGTCAGGTATCGTGACTTTTCCAAATGAGCTTTGGGCACCGGTATTCACGCAAGGTCAGGAGTTTTTATATGATAAAACACTTCAATTCGACTCTCCCGTACCCACAGGCGAAACGATGGTTTGTCAGGGAGCTACCGAGACGTATGATGTTGCTGCTACAGCCGGTTCGATTTACTGTTGGGATGTAGTCAATGGAACGATAGTCTCTACGAATAATAATCAAGTGACCGTCCAATGGAACACTTCTCCGGGTTATCTGACACTCATTGAGACCAATTGTATTGATGTCGTTGGTACGTCGCAGACTATCGAAGTTTTGCCTTTTGCTTGCTGTGCGCCGATGGATTTAGCATTTAACTTTGATGCCTCACCACAACAAACAACTTGGGAAATACTTGATGTTGACGGCAATGTCGTTGCCACGGGTGGAGCCTACAATCCGGGAGATGTTTCTACTACAGAAGGCGTTTGCTTGCCGGATGGTTGCTATGATTTGGTGGTCTATGATTCAGCGAATGACGGCATGTGTCCGCGCCGTACAAGTACGGTTTTAACGGGTATCAATATCGCCACGCTTGGTTTGGGCGGTGTATTTAATGGTATTCCGAGAATGATGTGCGGAAATTACACCCTCACAGATGCACTTGGCAATACCCTCGCATCGGGCGGCGGTAGATTTGGCGCTTCCGAAACGAATACATTCTGCGTGACAGGTGGATTTACTCCCCTGCAACAAGATGATGATACTTACCAACGTACTACGAATGATATTTCTACTAATATAAATATTTATCCAAATCCTGCACATGACCAAATTACAATTGAACATAATATTCAAACGGAAAATAATATTCAAATCTCTATCATGGATGTAAATGGCAGAATGATAAAAGAACATTTAATTATAAATGTAAATGACGCTATTATCTCATTGAATGTGAGTGATTTGGCGTCGGGCGTTTATTTCGCTCAAATGCTATTTGATGATATTGTGGTTACTGAAAAATTTGTTGTTCGCTAATAAAATTTCTAAATACATTTAACTAACAATATGTTCGCCAAATGAAAAATTGATAATTGAGAGTTGATAATTATTTTATTTAAAAATTCGTAAAAATATCATTTTGATTGCATTATAAATTATAATTTTAAATTAATTATCAATTATACAACTTGTCCCGACGAATGACGGGATTCTCAATTCTCAATTTGGCGAAGACATTTAACTAACACATTCGTCAGAATCGATCTTGCATTTTTAAAATGCAAGGTCGATTCTGACGGCTACGGGCTGGAAGCCCGTGCTACGATTCAAAACATGAAACTAATACAAACTTTACTTGCTGTACTATTCCTACTCATCACCCCGAATCTTCAAGCTCAAATCACCGACTGCGTATCAGACCGCTATCAAGCTCCGATATTCGATAATGTTCGCCGTACCAATGATATTACTTACGGCGCAGCGCAAAACGTATCGGGCAATATGCAAAGCCTCGAAATAGACTTCTACGAACCCGACCCCGCCGACGAATATCTTGGCAAACGTCCTTTGGTGGTGATGTTTTTTGGTGGTTCCTTCTTGGGCGGTGATAAACAAGCCGGGGATATGGTGGCTTGGTGCGACAGCCTTGCGCGTTATGGATATGCCTGTGCATCAGTCGAATACCGATTGGATAATTTCTTTAATTTTCTCGGTGCAGGAAATGCGGAACGTGCAGCGTATCGCGCGATTCAGGATGGACGGGCTGCTATTCGTTTTCTATTGGAAGACCCGAACGGTTTCGGCTTCAATATTGACCGCGACCACATCTATACGGGCGGCAATAGTGCCGGTGCGATTACGGCAATTCATATTGCTTATGCGGATGATTCGGAGCGACCCGCAGCGACTTTTTCGCCGGATATGGGTTGTATAGATTGCTCCGGCAATAGCTATGTGCAGCCTTTTACAGTTGCCGGAGTGATAGACCTTTGGGGCGCAATATTTGATGTGCAAATGATTGATGCAGCTGATAATGTGCCAATGGTGATTGTACATGGTGATGCCGATGATGTAGTGCCTTACGATTCCGGTCCGCCATATGGTTTTCCGATTTTTCCGACGGTGTATGGGGCTTTGCCAATGGTTGCCGAACTGACCGCACAGAATATCTGCCACCAATTCTATCCCTATCCCGGACAGGGACATGCTTTCTATGGTAGCGCGTCGAATGGATTTTGGCCACCCGTATTCAATCACGGACAGACATTTTTATATGATAAAACGCTGCAATTTGACTCGCCTGTACCTGTGGGTGCGCTCACTGCTTGCACGAGCGATACAGAGACTTACAGCGTACCTGCCAATGCAGATTCTTATTTCTGTTGGGATGTCGTAGGTGGAACTGTGATTTCGACTAATAACGAACAAATCACTGTACAATGGGATGCCGCAGGAACGGGGCAACTCACGCTGACAGAAGCGAGTTGCCTTGATGTCATTGGTACGGAACAGACGATAAACGTGACAGTCGAAGCATGTGCTTGTGCTTCGATGGATTTGACCTTGAATTTCGACGACAATCCTGAACAAACGAGCTGGGAAATACTTGATGCAAACGGTGTACCCGTAGCTACGGGTGGCGCATATACAGGTGCAGCAGGTGGCTCGTCAACTATTGAGACGGCTTGCTTGCCCGATGGTTGTTATGATTTGGTGGTGTATGATTCAGGAAATGACGGCATGTGTCCGCGCCGCACGACTACTGTTTTGACGGGGATTAATATTGCTACTTTGGGATTAGGCGGTGTGTTTAATGGTATTCCGAGAGTGGGGCAGATGTGCGGTGATTACACGCTGACAGATGCAAGCGGCAATGTAGTCGCCACAGGAGGCGGTAGATTTGGTACGTCTGAAATGAATAGCTTTTGTATCGTCGGTGGGGTAGTGCAGTTGCAACAATCACCGGACATTTACCAACGTATTGATAATGATATTTTGATGAATGTAAATATTTACCCTAATCCCGCTTATGAGCAAATTACAATCGAACACAATATTCAAACGGATAATGATATTCAAATTGCTATCATGGATGTGAATGGGAGGATGGTGCAAGCAAATATGATAGTAAATAACTCCACTACCTCGCTGAATGTGAATGACTTGCCATCAGGTGTTTATTTTATTCAAATGATGGTTGATGATAGGATGATTACTGAGAAATTTGTTAAGAAATAAAGGCTCATCTATGAATTTAGTGGAACGTAAATTAATTTTGAGAATCGTCCTATCTGAAAATTGGAAGTTAAGCCTAAGTGGTCGGACATTTTCGAAATGTCAGACGACAACATTTTTATTATTTATTTGAAATTTAGACTTTGGACAGAGGAAATTAGGGAATTGGGAAATTAGGTTAAAATTCGTAATCTATTGATTATCAGTTGTTTTTATTTTATTAATATAAGAAAATATGTAAATAATTATTTTTTATAAAAAACTAAAAAAGAGGGATTTACCGAATTTCCTCTGTCCAAAGTCTAAGTCTGATATTGAGCTGATATTATTGGTCGGAAAGTATGCACAAGATTACTATTTGAAGGACAATCCACATAGAACACTCACCGAAACAGTTCGACATTATGCAGATTTTTTACCACGATATTTTCCTTTGCCGCATCCCTCGCCACGCAATAATATTTGGATGAAAAAGAACGATTGGTTTGCAAAATCTGTACTTCCCGAATTTGCTACATATATTCGTGAAGCGATTCATGTGAAATAATGCCATATTCCCAAAAACTACCCTTAAATTTGCGGGCGAAATTATTGCTTCATTGTTGCATGGTTTCATTGCTGCATGGTTTTATTGTTTCATTGCTGTATTATTTCATCGTTGTTGTTTTTTGCGAAGTAAAAAAAGTAACAATGAAACAATCCAACAATCGAACAATGAAACAATCCAACAATCGAACAATGAAACAATCCAACAATCGAACAATGAAACAATCCAACCATAAAATTATGACAAAAAAAATTCGCTCAGCACTCATTTCAGTTTATTCAAAAGAAGGACTTGCGCCAATTGTAGAAGAATTGCACCGGCTTGGTGTAGAAATATATTCGACAGGTGGGACGCATAAATTCATTGAAAGTCAAGGCGTTCCGGTCACGCCTGTGGAAAGCCTCACTTCATATCCGTCCATCCTCGACGGGCGCGTGAAGACCTTGCATCCCAAGATATTTGGCGGTATTTTGGCTCGCAGAGAGGAATCACATCTCAATCAATTGGATGAATACGAAATTCCTGAAATTGATTTGGTCATTGTCGATTTATATCCTTTTGAGGAAACAGTGGCAAGTACCAATAACGAAGCCGAAATCATCGAAAAAATCGACATTGGCGGTATTTCGCTCATTCGTGCAGCCGCCAAAAATTATAAAGACATTGTGGTCGTGCCTTCGCGCCACGAATACGATGATTTTTGGGATTTACTGAAAGCAAAACAAGGCGCATCCGACCTTGAAGACCGCCACCGTTTTGCCCTCAAATCCTTTATCGTTTCCTCGCATTACGACACCGCTATTTTTGATTATTTTGATAATAAAGAACAATATTTTTTCAAAAAAAGTATCCACCAATCGCGCACGCTGCGCTATGGCGAGAATCCGCATCAGGAAGGGATTTTTTATGGCAATCTCGAAAAAATGTTCACCCAATTGAATGGCAAAGCCTTGTCGTACAATAATTTGGTGGATATTGACGCGGCGGTATCGCTCATGCGCGAGTTTCGTGATGCTGACCCCACATTCGCCGTACTCAAACACACCAATGCCTGCGGCACTGCCACCCGCCCGACCACACTCGAAGCATGGAAAGCCGCGCTTGCAGGCGACCCTGTTTCCGCGTTTGGTGGCATTTTAATTTGCAATAAAAAAATTGATATAGAAACTGCTACGGAGATTAATTCGCTCTTTTATGAGGTCTTGATTGCACCTGAATTTGCGGAAGATGCGTTAGAATTATTGACCAAAAAGAAAAAGCGCGTTCTATTGCAAATTCACACATTTGAGGTGCAAAAACGTACCTTTAAAAGTCTCCTGAATGGCGTCATCGAACAAGATACCGACCTGAAAACCGAAACTGCCGACAATTTTGAAGCTAAAACAAAAAAAGCCCCGACGGATGCTGAAGTAAGTGATTTGCTATTTGCTAATATTTGTGCTAAACACTTGAAATCGAATACGATAGCACTAGTCAAAAATCAACAACTACTCAGTATGGGGTGTGGACAAACTTCGCGCGTTGACTCACTCAAACAAGCGATTTTGAAGGCGAAAAATTTTGGCTTCGATTTGCAAGGCGCGGTCATGGCGTCCGATGCTTTTTTTCCGTTTCCGGATTGTGTGGAAATCGCGCACGAAGCAGGTATCACCGCAGTGGTACAGCCCGGCGGAAGTATCAAAGACCAACTCAGCATTGACGCCTGTGATGAACGAGGCATGAGTATGGTCTTCACCGGAACGCGACATTTTAAGCATTAAAACGGTGGACGATGGACGGACGCTTCGCTTGACGGTAAACGGGATAGAGTACAGATATATACTAATCAACTGGTAATTATTCAAAATTCAAAATTAGTCCATGAAAACAATAGATGACATATTGTTGCTCGGCAACCCACGACTATACGAGGTCTGCGAACCTGTGAAGCGGGAAGAATTACCACTTGTAACAGAATGGGTTGCAGATTTGCACAGTGCAATGGAAGATATTCGGCGCAAATATCAATTTGGGCGCGGGATAGCTGCTCCGCAAATTGGCGTGATGAAGCGACTGTTTTATCTCAATTTGGATAAACCTTATGTCATAATTAATCCCGAAATACAGGACGCAAGCGAGGCAATGTTTGAATTGTGGGACGATTGTATGAGTTTTCCGAATTTATTGGTGAAAGTACAGCGACACCAATCACTGACGCTGCATTATTTGGATGAAAATTGGCACACCCAAACATGGCGTGTAGAAGACGATATTTCAGAACTCATTCAGCATGAATACGACCACCTCAATGGTGTGCTATGCACTATGCGAGCGATTGATAAGCAGTCGTTTAAATGGAAAAACATGCCAATTTAGCAATAAATTAACAAGTCATATATTCAGGTATTATTGTCAAATGAGTGTCATTGGTTTTAAATGTCAAATAAAAATTGTAATTTATAGCCTCATACATCAAAAGTAAGTATTTTAGCATCTGTGTAAATGAAGATTGACCGATTATTGAACGTTTTGGTATCGAAATTGGTATAATACTTTACAAATTCCAAAAAACTAATACCAAATTCCAATGGTTTCACTCTACTTTATTTGGGATTTGTTTTTTGGAATTTGGAATTTTAAAGAAAAAATGGCACGAATAGAAGATACACAACGGGAGAAGAAAAATAAAAAACGGGGATGGTTTTTCTCGTTTTGTTTCCATTCATTATTATTACTAATATGTTGGATTCCCTTTATGTCTGTAGATAATGAGCCTCAAAAGGAGGCAATTATTATTGACTTGGGGTATATACCTCCTCCGCCACCACCTCCACCTCCTCCGCCGCCACCGGAAGAGATAGAGCTGACGGAAGAAACTGCGGCAGCCTCTGAAGCGCCGCCGGAAGCACCCGAATTGCCACCGGCAGAAACCGCACCGCCGCCCGAACCGGAACCAACACCGCCGGACCCCGAACCCGTACCAACGCCCGCACCACAACCCGACCCGGTGCCGGAACCCACTCCTATGCCCGACCCCGAACCGGAACCCGCACCTGTGGAAACCGCCCCGGCACCTTCACCGGTGAGTGCGCCTGAAACACAAACGGTAAAATCCCCTGACCCCAAACCTACCAAACCTACGCCTCCCAAACAAGCCGAAGGCAGCGGAAAAAGTGATATTCCCGAACCGACAAAGCCAGCCAAATCACCCGAAAAGCCGGGCACAGGTACGAAGCCTGTTCCTGTGCCAAAACCTGCAGGAAATCCCGCACGTCCCGGCAATGGTACAAGCGGTACAGGACCGTCAGGCGCGTCAGGACTGGGTGATGGAGAAGAAGGCGAAGGACCGCTCGGAGGAAGACGAATTCTTAGATTCATTGATAGAGGTGGCGTTCCGATTACAAATGGTACAGTAGTCATCTACATGACCGTCGATAAATATGGCAGAGTGCTGAAAGTTCAGGTTGCCAAGTCCAGATCTTCTATTAAAGATACCTCCGTTTTGCAGGATATTGGTAATCGGGCTAAACAAATGAAATTTTCGCCGGGTAGAGGCACGGTTTCGTTTTATTATACGTTCAACTTTGCTATTGACGATTAGAGACAATTTTGAATTGTGAATGAATGAATTTTGAATGAGGAACGCGAAATAAATCCGTTGGCTACAATTTTTTATAAAATTCATTAACGAAATTTTAATACCCTAAAAAGAAATAATCTCGCATAATGGCGTGTTATTTGAAAATACATTAGAAGCCTGACAAAATATGTCGGGCTTCTTATTTTTCAAATAAAACTCAATACCATGTCATTAAAAAAAATCGCATTTGCTCTTCTCGCAATTCTCCTCACGAATTTTGCCATTGCACAAGAACGCGCTGCTAAAGTAGTGGAAGACATCAATCAAAGAATTTTGGTGAGTCGCGCCAATTTTGACCAACATGTCAATGAGTCAGGCACGATAGTCCTCTACATTTGCGCGGACAATCCGGGCGATGTCACTCACATACAAGTGTTACGCAGCAAATCCACGATAAAAGACCTTCAGACGCTTTCGGCAGTAGCCAATGAAGCACTGCATCTAAAATTTAACGCCGTAAAAAGTGCATTGACGCAATGTGGTGAAATGACCTTTACTTTTGATAAAAAACCTGTTGGTCGTAATAATATAGTTGCAGCTTCTCAATTGGGGCAAAACAAAGTTTTTGGTAGTCGTCCTACGCCACCGAGTACAAATGTGGAAACGGGAAATTTGACCACAAGAAAAGTCCTGCGCCATGCCGATATGGACGAACTAACGGAGATGACAGGAGAAGTGGTGGTCTATGTATGTGCAGATAAATATGGTCGGGTGATTAAAGCCGAACCTGTCAGGAATCAGTCCACGATTAAGAATCAAGATATAGTTTCTGAGGTTGTTTTAAGACTCAAAAGGCAAATGAAATTTTCGCCGGGAAAAACAATGGACTGCATGTATTATACCGTCAAAATTGAATAGAATTTGAGGGGTGAGGTTCGGAATCTTCCCTTATTAATTCAAGTTGCGGGCAACTTGAAAAATTCCAAAAAACAAATTCCAAATCCCAATTTTAACCTGTTTCAATCGAATTTCACTGGAATTTGGTACTTGTTCCGATAGCTATCGGGATGGGATTTGCTCAAGTTCGCGGTTTATCCGCAACTTGAGTTAGCATTATTTTTTCGCAGCGTGCAATATCATTCATATTTTTCACAAAAATGGAAGTGATATTATCCATAACATACTTACAAACCCAGCGAAAAAAGGAGCGTGGATATTGACGGATTGCACTGGTTTTGAGTATTGCAAAGGCATTATTGTACGTATAAATCTCACTGTCGTTGAATGTCGGTACATCCGAGTGTTTTTGAAGATAGCCTTCTTGATTTTCGGTCAAGTAATACTGTCCGGTTGCTTGGGTCAGGGCTTTTACTCCCGTCACCATTTCTACGTTGCCCTTTAGAAGATTAGCTGCATCCAGTATCTGGTTTGCCTTACAAAACGGCGAGTAGGGCGATAACAGTATTATAGTGTCAAAATTGACTTCTTTACGCGCATAATGATCAATGGCGTGAAGGATAATTTCATCCACATCCAATATTGTGGTATATAATTCGTGTGGCAATTTGAATGGAACATGAAGTCCATAATTAGTTGTGGTTTTTATAATATTTATATCATTTGAGCTTACACATATCTCAATGTCTTCTGCCAATTGACGGGCAGTATCTATGGCATGGCAGATGAGTGGTTTTCCATTCAATGTGAATAGTGCCGCCGGTACATTGTCATCACCTTCTTTGCCAATTGCAGGGATAATCACTAATGTATTTTGTGACGTTATTAAATTTGCACCTTGATTCCGCTGTATCATTTCTATTTAGACTTTTGGGTAAATATGTGACGCCGCATGTGTATTTACGAAAAAAACACATGTAGGTTTCCTTATCATTTGAAGTTATTTTTTTTCTTTAATACTTCAAGGTAATTATAAGTGGATATTCATCCAAATGTAATAAAATCAATTCAGTATTTTCCATATTTTATTTGTTTTTCTATAAAAAAATAAAACAAAATATGTAAATTTTTATCCTGTCTCTTGTTATATATTTTTGAAGAAAAAATGTAATTAGCATTACAAAAAGAAAACGGCAGACAATCTGTGATTATCTGCCGTTTTGAAAATATTTTTTTCATTGATTTACTCTCCCTTCAAATCCAATCTCAGCTCATCCAATTGCTCTTGGTGAACAGGCGAAGGTGCATCAATCATCATATCGCGTCCCTGATTATTTTTCGGGAAAGCGATAAAGTCACGGATAGAATCCGCACCATTCATCACCGAACAAAGGCGGTCAAAACCAAAGGCAATTCCTCCGTGTGGTGGCGCACCATATTCAAATGCACCGAGTAAGAAACCAAACTGCGCTTCTGCTTCTTCTTTAGTAAAGCCAAGCAAATCGAAGTTTTTACTCTGCAAATCGCGGTCGTGGATACGGATAGAGCCACCACCAATTTCTACACCATTGATGACCAAGTCGTAAGCATCTGCGCGAAGTGCTTTCATCGTCTCATGGTCGCCGTTCAACATTCTGTCAACATCGTTCTTTTTCGGCGAAGTAAAGGGGTGGTGCATCGCATGGAAACGCTCGCTGTCCTCATCCCATTCCAGTAAAGGAAAATCGACAACCCACAAAGGATTGAATTTCGTGCGGTCGCGCAGACCGAGTTGCTCGCCTACATGCAGGCGGAGTTCGTTGAGTTGCTTACGGGCTTTTTCCGTTTCACCTGCCATCACGAGGAGGAGGTCGCCGGGCTTGGCGTTCATTTTATCTGCCCATGCTTTGAGGGCATCTTGGTCGAAAAATTTATCCACAGATGACTTGAATGAGCCATCTTCATTGCACTTGACATATACCAATCCTTTGGCACCGATTTGTGGGCGTTTGACCCAATTCGTGAGTGCGTCGAGTTGCTTACGTGTATAGCTTGCTGCACCTTCCGCACAAATTCCCACGACCAATTCTACGCTATCAAATACTTTAAAACCTTTGCCTTGTGCGACATCATTCAACTCCACGAATTGCATCCCAAATCGCGTGTCGGGTTTGTCCGAACCGTAGAGGCGCATAGCATCATCGTAGGTCATACGCGGAAAATCTGACAGGTCGAGGTCAAGCATCGTTTTGAACAAATACTTGGTCAGCCCCTCAAAGGTATTGAGAATATCCTCTTGTGTAACGAAGGACATTTCGCAGTCAATTTGGGTAAATTCGGGTTGGCGGTCGGCACGAAGGTCTTCGTCGCGGAAACATTTGACGATTTGGAAATATTTGTCAAATCCCGCTATCATTAATATCTGCTTGAAAGTCTGCGGCGATTGCGGCAATGCGTAAAACAAACCCGGATTCATGCGGCTCGGCACTACAAAATCCCGCGCACCTTCGGGCGTGCTTTTTATCAAAACAGGCGTTTCGACCTCAATGAACTCGTTTTCGGAAAGGTACTTGCGTGTTTCGACAGCGAGTTTTCCTCTGAAAATGATATTGTTTTGCACAGGTCTGCGACGCAGGTCGAGATAGCGGTATTTCATGCGGAGTTCGTCGCCGCCATCCGTATCATCTTCAATGGTAAATGGCGGTATTTTGGAAGCATTGAGGATGTTGAGTTCCTTGATTTCTATCTCAATATTGCCGGTAGGCATGTTGGCGTTTTTGCTACTGCGCTCACGCACGACGCCCTTGATTTGTATGACAAATTCGCGTCCGAGCTTGCGAGCACGTCCGCACAGATCAGCATCATCATCCATGTTGAATACAAGTTGAGTAATACCATATCGGTCTCGAAGGTCAATAAAAGTCATACCGCCGAGGTCTCTGTTTTTGTTCATCCAACCGGATAGGGTAACTTCTTCGCCGATGTTTGTGGCGCGAAGTTGCCCGCAATTGTGCGTTCTGTACATGGTAAGTTTAAGTTTAAGTTTAAATTGAAACTGATACTATATAATTAGGTAATTTTTGGAGGTGTTCGAGTAAAATAGGGAATAGTCGCAAGGCGAATGTTTTTGTGTGAAAATGGGTGTTTAAATACTCAAATATCCATGTTCAGCAAAGGAATTCGCCTTGCGACTCGCGTATAATGGCTCACCCTATTTTTGTCGAACACCACCTAATTTTTGATTAACGTGTTATGTTTTGAAAAGGTTCGGCAAAGGTAGGGAAATTCGCAGACAATGCTTAAATGTGATAATGCTTTAATGAAAATACAAATCGCCATATCCACAACTTGAATTGCACTAATAGAAAATATAAGCAAAAGTTATGCGAATAATATTTTTATTTTTAATTCTTCAGAAAAACAAAGTTCAAATGTCACATATTAAATTCACCAACTTTCATTCAAGGGATAAATAGGTCGTTTTCAGTATCAAAAATCATTAAATTTAAAAATATTATAATATCAACATTTTATAACAAAATGTTAATTAAAAAAGTATGGATTTTAGTAATTTTCACTATTTTAAATGTCACAAAATGTATCATTTGTACTTGACGTAGTAAGCAATAAACCAGTACATTCGGTTTCTCACAACTATTCCTGCAATTCACTGACAATCAAGTCACAGAAGTTATTTTTTTTAGTGCCAACCAATATTAAGCCCTTGCGTGACATCAAAAAAGGCATTAACTTTGTTTACAGAAAAGAAGAATGAAAAGTATAATAATAATGACATTTGTCTGCTTGCTATTTTGTTGTAGCATGTATGGGCAGAAAAATCAAGATGCCTTTCTAATAGATCTTGATGCAGACGCGACAGTAGAGCGTTGGGAAAGAGAAGAGATAAAGGTAGAGATATATTTGGTGGAGAATGATAAGCGCAAATATATAATGGAACAGATTGTGCCAAAATCCGAATATACCAAACCGGGCAAAGCAGACGCCATTATTATTAGTACGATGGACGTAGCCGAGTGGACTGCCAATATTACGTATCAGTTGTACATTCCAAAAGCAGTCGAACTGACGATTGAAAGTGAATACGTTACATTAGCATCAGAATTTAAATAAGTAACGAATAAAAATATTGCTCCTATCCATAGGGTAAAACTTGTAATTTCATTTTTATTGATTTTAAGGTAAATGGGAAATGCTGTAGCCTGCGTTTTCCCTTTTTTTATTGTCCGTCGATAGTCGCAAACGCGAAAGAATTATTATAGACTATTGACCATCGACTGCTTAATCCTCATCCTCGTGCCAGCGTGCGCCATATTGATCCACCAAAATATCATCGTAGTGGTCAGCTTTATCAAATAAATCTTTGAACAGTTTTTGTCCTGTTTCTTCATTGAGATAGCGGTCATAAATCAGCAGGGAAAGAATAATATTTTGCTTGCTGATGCTAAAACCCATATTCTCAATGGTGTGATTTTGGCGCAGTAGGTATTCATATACATTTTTGATATTTTTTTTGGGTAATTTGCAAAGCACTGCATCGCCAAAGAGCAAGCCGTTTTTGACATTATACGCGATACGAATCTTGGCACTGCCTTGTTCGATTTCCCAGAAATTGGGTCCGCGTCGAGAAAGGCGTACATCGTATCCGGCATTTTTGACAATATTCTCCACGATATGCGGAATACCCGTTGGTTCGTAATCGTCAAGGTCGGTGATGAGTTTGATTTTTGCACCGCAGTGAGGGCAGTAACCTTCATCCACCGTATCTTCAAATACCAAATTGGAGCAGGAAGTGCAGCGTCCGCCTTTCTTTCCGTGATTTTCTTTGTACTCGCCCAACACCGTATTGAGATAGGTAGAAGGCAAAGCAAAACCTAAGTTGTTGCTATCACGAAAGATAAACGTATTGACCCCGATGACCTGTCCTTTATCATTGACCAAAGGACCGCCACTATTGCCGGGATTTATCGCCGCGTCGATTTGGATATAGTTCAAATCCGCATGTTCGATATGTCGTGAGGAGTTGGATACGATACCCTGCGTGGTGGTATATTTCAAGCCCATCGGATGTCCGATAGCGATAACAGGGTCGCCGTCCGTTACTTTTTCGATAGCCAGTCCTGCGCTTTTCATTTCATGCTTGTCCGGCATCGACAAAAATGCCAAATCATGCACCGGATCTACAAACAAAACCGTTGTCAGGGATTTATCCACTGCGTTTCCATCTATCACGACCTCTTTACTTCCGCGCACCACGTGTTCGTTGGTGACAATCAAATCGTGTTCTGCCAAATAGAAACCCGTTCCTGTACTCAAAGGTGTTGCTATCTGTACTACGACGTCTTTATATTTATCTATTATTTCTCTCATTAACAATGCTTAAATGGTGAAATGCTTAAATGCTACAATGTTAATGAGTGAATGACTGAATTGTGAGTGGGTGAATATTTTTAATGTTTCAATAGGAAAAAAATTGTCACATTAACACATTATTGATTCACTCATTCACTCATTCAAAATTCACTCATTGTTCTTTCGGTGTCAGATCAAGGTCTTTGACCATGAATAAAAATGAGCGTGCAAATTCGGGGAGGTTATCGTATTTGAGTTTGGTGGTATTGGGTGCGAGTTTTGGAAAATGCGCTTTATTGCTTTTTGCAATCGCCTGAATCTCGCTTTTAATACCCGATTTATCAATTTTTTGAGTGCTGCTGTCGTAATAAACATCCGTAAAGCCAAGCTCTTTGAAATAGTCAGATTCGAGGGTTTTGAGGAGCAAGTGCAGGTACTCGCGGTCGGGCTGCGGTACATGAAAATAAAACAGAAAATGTCCGGTGACAAAGCCCGGAATTGCCGCAGCAAGGTCGAGATAATTATTTTGTAAATAATAATCCATCGCGGGCATTTCAGCCTCAATCATGGCGGCGAGTTGGGCGTGTTCGGCGGGCGCTGTGATAGAAAATGTTGCCGGAACACGATACATTTCTTTGTAAAATTCATCATGCGGACGTTCCATCATTTCTTTGACAGACTTCACAACGGCCTGCGCTTTATCTTGTGGTGAGCGTCCGTCGGCGGAGAAAAATGTGTGGTGTGCTTTTTCCATCGTCTCCGTCATTACGCCTTCCGGCACCACGAGGTAATCCATTTTATAGACCAAAGACAGGAGCAAATAATTGACGCCGATTTTAAATTTATTGGGGTCCAGTTCATCAATTCGGGCGAATGTTTCATCCGTCCATTTTTTGATATATTTATACTTAACGGCTTTTTCTGCCTCCGGCAATTCGATGATGTGTCCCGTCTCTATCGGGTGCAGCATTTCAAATTCATCTGCCAATAAATCATCTTGCTTGTCGGCTGTGGTGGAAAGTTCTTTGAGTGCTGCGTAGAGTTTGTAGGGCGAAGCATCCATCAGATAAGAAGAGAATGTCATGCAGATATTATCTTCGTTGTCCAATGAAAGTCGCGAATAATTCAGTGCATAATTATGCTCCAAAAGGCGACGCATAAAACCCACATTGAGCCTTTCAGAACGCACAATTTTGGTAGATGCTACGAACTGCTTGTCGTCGGCATAACCCATCACTTTCTTCGAACCTTGCAATAATTCAAAGGTCAACTTGCCGTTTTCTTGTGCGTATGTGACACTATTTTGGCGGTTGGCTTGCAGATATTGAAAGAATACCTCAAAGGATTCCGCATAATTTTTCGCTTCGTATGCAGCTACAGATTTTTTCCAGAACGCTTGTTGTTCTTCGGTCACGTAGCCATCATTGTATCTGCCAAATTGTATATCCGGTTGTTCTTCGGTTTTACCACCGCCAAACCATCTGTTGAAAAGTCCCATAATTTTGAAAATTCCAAAAACCAAATTCCAAAAACCAAATTTAAGAGATTTGCTGCGTGGAATCTGGAATTTGTTATTTGGTGTTTTTACATTTAAAGTGCAAAGTAAGGAATCTGAATGTTTTTTCACAGTTAATTCCTGATACTGACTTATATTGACTATCACAAACAAGTAAAATTGTTGGATTGTTTGACAAGTTCATCTAAATGATAAAAGTAGTTGACACTTTTTGGAGGCTTCGCCGATTTTATTTCACACGGAGAACGCAGAGTACGCAGAGCATTGATTATGAACACTCTGCGTGAGATAAAATCTGGCAAATGAGATAGAGGATTTTAAATTCATTTGCAAGAAAATACAAGAAGCATTAGCCATAGGAAAAGCACCCAAATGGCTACTTATTGTGGTGAATAAAGCGGATTTATTTTTTGATAAAAATGAACTTGATGCCACACAAACGTATTATCACTCTAAAGGAAATAGTGAGTTTAGCAAAGCAATACGAGAATTTATACAACAATTTGATAGACAACGACTTAACCCAAGTTGAATGTGCTTGTTTGCCATTATTCGACTTCTTATCCCAAAGAACCCGCCACAAGCCCATAAAACTAACTCTACTTCCCAATCGCTTCCACCAAATTATCCGCAATTTTTGCCGTGATAATCATATTTTGCTCAATGAGCGGATTGCTGTGAGCAACGGGTTCATTAGGAATATCAATGGATGCGGCAGCGTTGAAAACTTTGTCCATATCCACAATAAGCGGCAAGACGAACGCTCCGCCTTCGATAATATCAATATTGGCTTCAATGGTTTTTTCGCGATACAATTCGTTGGTACCTGTATGATAAGTGATTTCTTCATCGGGGTCGCCGCCGCCTGCTGTGCCATTGCCGTTGCGGTCAAAAAACCCTTCAATTTTTGTAAAAATATAACTTTCCCAACCCGACCAATAATCAATTCCGCTACTCAATACATGGTCATTCTCTAATCCTGCATAATAGGTCGGGTCGTTGGCATTCAGTTCGGGGTCAACACCAATACCAAACTTCACGCCCGTGTATGTACCTGCGGGAATTTCGTAGAAATTGAAAGCTTCGCCCAAAGACGCTACTGCCGGATTGCTATGCGTTCTGAAAGTTACTAATTCTACCTCTCCGATTTTGATTTCCTCATTGCCTTTCAGCAATCGAATATCTGAGATGTAAAATTGCAATCTATTGATATTCAATTGCATACCGTCCATCAAGTCAAAATCTTGATATAGAATCATATTACCGTCTTGTGTTTGTGTCGTAAAATTTAACTCCAAACTACCGTCAACCGGCATGGTGCAACAGTCTATATCATCATCTTTGCAACAAGAAAATGCAAGAACGGCAAATAGGGAAAACGCAAGTATTTTTTTCATAAGTGAAGAGTTTGTTGGGTTTGTTGGGTTATTGAGTTTATTGGGATTATTGAGTTTATTGGGTTCATATGAATTAAAGGTGTATTCTTGATTTTTATGCTCAAAAATAAACGCTATAACTACGTGAACTCAATAAACCAAATAAACCAACAAACTACCGAATACTAAATATTCCGGGTGTATTATTAACAATTTTTTCAATAATTAAGTTGTCATTATCTGCTGCAAAATCAATATCGGAAAAAAGGGAAAGATAATCCACATTCAATTGAATTTCGGCTCCAAAACTCTTTTCCAAAGTAAACGTATCGGCAAGCACCACTGTCGCCAAATTATCGTTTCCAAGTACATTGATTATCTGTGAGGTCGTGTCTCCTGCCGCAATAAGATTCAAATCCATTTGTTGAAAGGCGTAGCCTTCGCTTGCACTGACATACATCGTATCTTCCTGAACACCAAGTGCGTGTCCTGTCGGCATCAAATCCGGCTCGGCAGTATTGGCAGCGGCATCTAATCCTACATTAAAACGGACACCTGTGAAATCACCAAACCCTGCCAAATCACCAATTTCGTAAGAAAAACCATTCAAATCGGTAATCGTGTAATTGTCTTCGACTACTTCTCCTGAAGGTTCGAGTGTGACTATATCGTTCACGCCCACAAGTGAGCCGTCTGCCTGTATGAGTTGTACATTTGAGATAAAAAAACGTATATCATTTACGCGAAAGCGTGTCGTTCCGACATCTGAATAAAAAAAATCTGTATCAATACCGACAAAAAATCGCAAGTCAATTTTGGGATATTCGCAGCAGTCGGTATCTGCACAATCTTTATCGGCTTCGGGCGCGAAATTGGTGGCAGAAGGGTCAAGACACCCCTCTTCTCTCATGCAAGTAGAGAAGATAAAAATGCTGAAAACTAATAATATAATCGCTAACTTATCCATGAATTTAAATTAGTTTTTTAGGAATGTTTCACAAAACGAATTGCGACGTTATATTATTTTTGTTTAAAAAAGGCATGTAGTTTTGCATTCCATATTTCTATCATTTTGAGGGCGTCTTTTGGCGTGATGGTATTCGAAGATAAATTGATAAAAACCCCTCCCCTTTTTTGAAAATATGGAAAGGGCGGCGCCAACCTTCTTGAGTTTTTATCACTGATAATCAAGCCTTTAATTCGCGAAGTCTTATCGTTTTCTAATTCACTGAAATCAGCCAGAAAAACGATTTTATCTTTCAAGACATCCTCCGATACCGCATTGCCGTCGGCATCGGTGAGGCAAGTGATTTGGTCGCCGTTTTGCAGTGCATTCGTACAGTTATCGGGCATAAAATAGACAGCAGAAAAATCATAAGCCTCAGCAAATGCGCGTTTCAATTTATCGTTTAATTTTTCTGCGGATGCCTTGAGGTTGGGCATCGTTCTTTCGCTAATGCGTTTTTTGCTTGCTTCGCTTGTAGCAGGATTATTGAGAATTTGTTCCAGTTTTTTGATAGCTCTATCATTGGTTTTTAATCGGAAAATCAGCACACCGTTTTTGAGGTCATTGATGTCTTTTCGTGCTTGCATTTTGCGCTGTGTCGGACTAAAATTTTCAGGATTTACATTTATTACCTCTAAGTCTTGACTGTAAGCAATATTTGAAAGGAAAAGAAAAGCGAGGAGTGTTAGCGTATTTATTAATTTCATAATTTTTTGTTGAAACGTAACACAGACATTCCTGTCTGTGCCACGCATGATACAGACAGGAATGTCTGTGTTACGTTAATGCGGCAAAATAAATTGTTGAGGGTTTCGTACATGTTCGTCAATTTTTTGAAATAATAATTTGGGTTTGTAAGGTCGCCAATTGACCGTATTAAAAGGGGCATCAAAATGAATATAAAATTGCAAACGCGCTTCTGCCATTTCCTCAATGACATGGTCGCGGAGATTCAAAAGGCAAATCCAACCGCCCTCGTCGCGTACTTCTTCTGCCCATTCCTGATAATAATCGTCATCACCACTGTGAAAATTCAATAAATTTTCTCCGATAATAATGTATTTAAAAATGCCCTGTTCCATCATCAAATCCGCTACATCTCGCTTGACAAACATGACATCATTTTGGATGCAATCATTCCATTCTCCGAGTAGCTCGATTATCGCAAATCCCAAGCCATAATCCGCAAAAATAATCTTCATGTACAGTGTGGGCGAACCAAAAGCATCCCATTGAGGATGAATCAAATAGTTGTAGATTTTATGGGTGAATTCAAATTCACTATTTTGATGACCATAAAAAGGCGAACGCTCATCCTTCGAAGCGATATATCGGTCTCTCCAATTATAAAACGGTTCTATCGTGTGCATAAGTTATGCCGTAAAATGTATATTTTCGTACTGCTGAGGTAAGGAACGTGCGCGAAATAATTGTACAATTTAGGCTGCTTCTTTTGCCCTTATTTTTCACTTTAATTCAGTCATCCCGATAGCTATCGGGACAACAATTATCCTTTATTAAAGCAAAAACTAAGACCAAAATAATTCACCCAAAATTACACACTTATTTCGCGCACGTTCCTAAGTACATTGTTTATTAAATTTCTTTGTGTTTTTGACGTTTATTTTGAAATGAATCGACCCAAAAATGACGCGAATACTCCCTGTATTTAAGGAGTTTTTGGGGAAGAGTCATTTTAAAAGAAATACTCAAAAACGCTAAGAAATTTATTAAACGATGTACTAAGTACATCGTCCAAAAAGTTTGTTTGTGTTTTTGAATCTTCCAATGTGGTTTTAACCCATTGATTTTCAGTAAAATACAATGGGTTAAAACCACATTGGAATGTAAAGAAACTTTTTGCACAGTGTACTAAGAGAAAAGAAATAAATAACTTAGACTAATCTGCTGTATCTTTTTTCGTTATACTTCACCATTTCCTCCTTATCCCGAAAACATTCGGGACGCTCAAAAATAGTTCGTCTAACAAAAAAATATTTCGCATCTTAGGCTAAGTTATTCATTCCTTTTCTTTAAACGATTTTTTCGCGAAAAAGTTAGACCGCGTTCGTCTTTTTTATTTATATTCATACAAATTTAAAAAGATGAATTGTGAGTATCAAAAAAGGAAATTCACAATTTAAGCATTACATCATTTAAGCATTTAAGCATTGAATACATTATCCCATTAAAAACATTTAAGCATTACATCATTTAAGCATTTAAGCATTGAATAATATACCGCTCGCCGAAAGGCTACGTCCCCAAACACTCGACGAATATATAGGTCAGCAACACCTCGTCGGCAAAGACGCCGTTTTGCGAAAAGCCATCGAAAGCGGGCGCATACCTTCATTTATTTTGTGGGGACCGCCGGGTGTTGGTAAGACCACTTTGGCGCGGATCATTGCCAATCAATTGGAACGTCCGTTCTTTAGCCTGAGTGCCATCAATTCGGGTGTGAAAGATATTCGTGAAACCATCGAAAAAGCCAAAAAACAGCAATTTTTCAGCCGTCCGAATCCGATTTTATTTATTGATGAAATCCATAGATTCAGCAAATCGCAGCAAGATTCACTGCTTGGCGCAGTCGAATCAGGCGTGATTACGCTCATTGGTGCGACGACTGAAAATCCATCCTTTGAGGTCATTTCGGCTTTGCTTTCGCGGGCGCAGGTGTATGTATTGCAGCCGCATACACACGAGGATTTACGCGGATTGATGGAACATGCTTTTGCGAATGATGAGGTATTAAAAACGAAAAAAATTGAGGTAAAAGAAGATGAAGCCTTGCTGCAATACGCCGGCGGAGATGCCCGTAAATTACTAAATATCATTGAGATAGTCGTCAATGCCGAATCGGAAGACCACGTTGTCATTGATAATAAAACCGTAACTGAACGCTTGCAAAAAAACATTGCTTTATATGACAAAAATGGCGAAATGCACTACGATATTATTTCGGCGTTTATCAAGTCGATTCGTGGGAGCGACCCCAATGCGGCGGTCTATTGGTTGGCACGAATGGTAGAGGGCGGCGAGGATGTGAAGTTCATCGCAAGGCGTTTGTTGATTTCTGCGGCGGAAGATATTGGTTTGGCAAATCCTAATGCGCTGTTGCTGGCGAATAATTGTTTTCAGGCAGTCAATATTATCGGCTTGCCCGAAGCGCGTATCATTCTCTCTGAAGCAACGATTTATCTGGCGTGTTCGCCTAAGAGTAACTCCGCATATGCCGCCATCAAACAAGCACAACAGACCGTCCGCGAAACAGGAAATTTGCCTGTACCGCTCTCGCTGCGTAATTCGCCGACGCGACTGATGAAGGATTTGGGCTACGGAAAAAATTATAAGTACGCTCACGATTTTGAGGGCAATTTTGCTGACCACAATTTCCTTCCCGACGAACTCAATGGCAAAAAATGGTACGAACCACAAAACAATCCGCAAGAAAATACGCTCCGCGCAAGGTTGAAAAAGTGGTGGACAAATCGCTATAAATACTAATTTTGAATGGGGGCAAAACGTTACTTAGAGGGTTTGGATACGCTGCGTTTTATTGCGGCGGCATTGGTGCTGATTGCACATGCGAGGTATCATCTGAATGTGATGGATATTTCGTACCTGCAAAACGCCTGCATATTTGCACAAAGCGGAAAAGCCGTTAATTTCTTTTTTACCTTGTCGGGCTTTTTGCTGTGTTATCTCGCGCTTTTTGAAATTGGTCAACACGGAAAAATGAATTTTCGCGCCTTTTATTTGCGGCGGGTCTTGCGGATTTTGCCTTTGTATTATTTGGTGCTGTTCACATCTATCATTCTACACGTTTTTATAATTCCATATTTGACGGGCGAGTCATTATTGGGATTTCCACCTTTACAGGGCTTGTTGATGTGTGTATTTATGTTGCCAAATGTGGTGATCAAAATTTGGCCCGACACCGTTGGCAGTATCAATATTTTGTGGAGCATTGGTGTGGAAGAGCAGTTTTACCTGTTTTTCCCCCTGATTATCGGGTTGATTATTCGTGCGAAGCACAAAATACGCACAGCACTGCTGTTGTACCTTGCTTATTATACCTTTTATTGGTGGGTTTGTTTGGGGTATTCGCCACTTCCTCGCGTGTATGCGGGTTGGGTGAGTACCTGTCGTTTTCATTTTATGTTGATGGGAATTTTGCTCGCGCTCTTGCTGCATCCATCCACGCGTCCGAGCGAACATTTTGAACGATTGCTGAATAGTTTTTGGTTTCAAGCCGCCCTACTCATTGCCGGATTAATCGCCATATTTGACCCAATCCCGTTGAATAAATTATTGCGCTCGGTGTATTCCGCCACTTTCTTTGCTTTGATGATTGCTACGGTAGCTTTTAGCACAAAAAAACGTTGGTTCAATTTTGAAATTCAACCTTTTACGTATTTTGGCAAGTTGTCTTATGGAATTTATTTATTGCATCCATTAGTATCGTATGGATTGCGTTTTGGTATCGAAAAAAATGATTTTCTACATACAATGATTCAACAATTTCCCATCTTGTATATCTTATTATTATTGGCAATGACCATTTTTGTTTCGCATCTTTCCTACCAATATTATGAAGTTCGTTTTTTGAAATTAAAAAAGAGACTTAAGACGTGAGAATAAGAGGCGTGAGACAAAAGTATTTCGCGTAGCGAAATGAAATCTCACCTCTCACGTCTCTTCAACGTTCTTTGGTAATCTTCAAATCGAAGTTTGACGATTTTCGTGCGATTTTCATTGCGAATAACGACGCCTTCCGGTCTTTTTTGTGCCGATTCTGTCAACGCAACTTGTGTTTCGGGAATGAACTGATTCAGCGCATCCAAAATCGTTTGATGCTTCATATCTCCTAAATCAAATTCAACATTCGGCACCAATTCATATTGGTCAGCATAAGTTGCCAACTCGCTCCTATTCAGGAAGTTTTGACCATAAGCCAGCGTATCATCCACCGTCGAATTGAGCGTATGTTCTCTCCAATTTGAAATCTCCGTTATTGTGCTATCCAATACCGACAAATCCTCAATCACCGCCATATCAAACACCCGAAAACCGTGTTTTTCCTTGCCATAATTTTTTGAATTTGCCGTCACTTTACCGCCGTATAATTCACCGAAAACTATCGTCAAATGCTCGGTTGCCATACGTGTCACACCAAGTTCAAAAACAGATTTTACGATGTCCATAGATTCATCCCAATAAAAATCATCAGAATAATGCAAAATACATTTACGCGAACCAATCAAAAACTTATCGCCAAATGACACGATACGCACATTCGTACCGTCGATTTTTTCGGTAGCATACATCGTTTCTCCCTCAATATTTGTCGTAAAATCATCTGTCAAACGACCTTTCTCGCCAAACTTATGCAAGGTCAAAATAGACGGATACTTAGTCAGCGTATTGATTTTTTCCTTACCGTATTTCTGGATGAGTGCTTTCAATGTCATTATGTTATGTTTTTTTTTGTTAAAAAAAAGACGCGAGAATAGAGGCGCGAGAATCAAGAAAAATCTCTTGTCTCACGTCTCAGCTCTCTCGTCTAAAATAATTTGCCAAACCGATAAGCCGAATTCTGTTCAGGTGAAATTTAATTTTTAATTAAATTTACATTTTATAAAATTATTATTTTTTGAAAAAAAATAATTTTAAACTTAAACTTATTCTTAAACTTAAACTTCACCCATTCTATCATTTATCTCGACTTGCCTTCACAGACAAGCTCTATCTGCCTACCCCTCGACATCGGGCGAGCAACCCTTAATTGTCGATATACGTGGCGTTTCAACCCACAAGGTTTATCCGCCTCCCGACTTGCGCCGGGACGCCGTGCGCTCTTACCGCACGTTTTCACCCTTACCTGAGATGATTGTTGGATTGTATGATTGCTTGATTGTTATTATGTTTTTTTGCTTTAAAAAAAACACCTTTCAATACAAACAATCAGACAATTTAACAATCAAACAATCACCCCCGGCGGTTATTTTCTGCGACACTCTCTGTTACCGACCTTCGTCGGCACCCACCCGTTAGGTGGTGTGGTGCTCTGCGTTGTTCGGACTTTCCTCATCCCGAAGCGAGTTCAGGACGCGATAGATTAGTTTAGCGTATTAAGTACAAATTTAGTGGTAAATAAGTTCTGATATAGTCATTTTAAATAAAAAACTGCCATCGTTTCGTAATTTACACCCACAAGACATAAAAAATTGCTCAATCCCGATCCCTTGTTTGTATATTTGCCATTCACTTGTGATTCACGTATTTATGATTTATTTATGGGAAAAACGAATTACGAATCAACGAATCACAAATCAACGAATCACAGCAAATGAAAAAAACGATATTACCACTACTTATATTTACGTTTATATGTACGGCGAATTTCGCCCAAACCTTCAATGAAAACTTCAACGACGGCTCATTCACCGACGACCCGGAGTGGTCGGGCGATACCGATGAATTTATCGTCAACACCGCCGGAGAACTCCAACTCAACGACGACGAAACCGCCGCCGCTTACCTTTCCACTCCCGTCAGCACAGCCGATGCCACGACTTGGGAATTTCTCTTTCGTCTCGACTTTTCGCCTTCCACTTCCAACCAACTCAAAGTATATCTCAACGCCTCTGCCGCCGACCTATCCGGTTCACTTAGTGGCTACTTCGTCCAAATCGGTGCAAGCGGCACAGACGATGCCCTCGAATTTCGCCGACAAAATGGCGGTACCTCATCCACCTTGCTCATCAGCGGCACGGCGGGCAGCGTAGGTAGCGAACCCGCCCTTGCACGAGTGCGTGTCATACGCGATGCCACAGGCAATTGGCAGTTATTCGCCGACTATACAGGCGGCACAAATTTCACGCTCGAAGGCACAGTATTCGACGACACTTACCCAAGCGGCAACTTTTTCGGTCTCCATTGCAAATATTCCTCAACCCGTGCCGATAAATTCTTTTTGGATGATATAATAATCGACCCGATTGTGGTTGCACCGCCTGAAATTCAATCCATTACGCCCATTTCAAATACTGCATTGGATGTCTATTTCAGCGAACCCGTTGCCTTGCCATCGGCTGGTATTCCTGCGAATTACACCGTCTCCGGCATCGGTAGTCCGGCTAATGCACAGCTTGATGCGGCGGATGCTACGCTCGTACATTTGACAGGTTTCACACCGCCATTTTCCAACGGACAGACCTACACGCTGACCGCCACAGGTGTAGAAGATTTCACGGGCGATGCTTCTGATGACAGCGAAATGTTCAGCTTTTTTATGCCCGAAGAAATCGCGCCTTTTGATATTTTGATAAATGAATTTATGGCTGCACCTAGTAGCACTTTGGGTGGTTTGCGTGGAGTTGAGTATGTCGAATTATACAATCGCAGCGATAAGATTATTGACCTGAGTGACCTCCAATATTCAGATGGTGCCAGCCCTTCCATGCTTCCCGAACATATCATTGCACCGCAAGAATATGTAATTATAACGGATGATGAAAACGTTACTTTATTCACTTCAAACGGTATTACGGCTTTGGGTGTTAATGTCAGTCTCTCCAATGGTGGCGACGATATTTGGTTGCAAAACCTCTTTGGTGAAACCATCCATCGAAAAATATATAATCCCCTCGAAATTGCCTCCGGCATCTCCACCGAATTGGTCAACCCCGAATCCTTCTGTATTTCCGATAATTGGCAACTCTCCACCTCACCAGTAGGCGGCACGCCCGGTGCAGAGAACGCTGTGTTTAATGCCTCAGCAGATACTAACGGACCTTCACTTGTATGTGTCAACGTGATAAACGAAACAACAATTAATATCTTATTTGATGAAATTCTCGACGCTACATCCGTCGAACAAACCGACAATTACACCGTCAATAACAGCATTGGAAGCCCATCTTTTGTGGCATTGGATGGTCCGGGCGATGCCGTCACACTCAATTTTAATACAGTATTTACAGAAGATGTCATTTATGAAATTAATGTAAATAATGTTGCCGATTGTACAGGCGGAAATGTGATGACATCCGGCACGACTCAATTCTCGAATAGCACTGCGCTTGCAGGCGATGTAATTCTCAATGAAATCCTATTTGACGCGCCTTCGGGTGGTGTTGATTTTGTTGAAATTTATAATAATTCAGATAAAATATTAAAAATAGATGGTTTTCAAATCGCTGAAATAGAACTGGATGGAGATGATTTTTATGGAGACATCGAGGCGCGTTGTCCGCTACTTCCCGGTGAATATGTGGCATTTAGCAATGATCCGCAAAGCACCGTCATGAGCTATCCGCTTACCCTGAATCCCGATGGAATTTTACCGATGGATTTGCCATCTTTTGACAATGACGCTACGATTATTCTATTCGGTGAAATGCAATTATTAGGACGAGAAGTGATAGATTCATTATCCTATTTCGAAGATTTCCACAATCCACTTTTCGACGATACAGATGGTGTTTCGCTCGAAAGAATTGACTTTGACGCGCCTTCTTCCGACCCAAATAATTGGCAATCCGCAGCCGAGGCAGTTGGCTTCGCTACACCTGCGTATGAAAACTCCCAATACCGTCCATCAGGCACAGGCGGCGGCACAGCCGACTGCGTGACGATTGAAGATGAAGTGTTCTCGCCCGATAATGACGGCTTCGAGGATTTTCTGCAAATTAATTATAATTTAGATACAGGCGGCTACATCGCCAATGTCCGCATATTCGATGCGCGTGGTCGTCAAATCAAACAACTCATCAACAACCAATTCCTTGAAGTAGAAGGCTTTTTCCGATGGAACGGCGACACCGACGAAGGACTCAAAGCCCGACTTGGCATCTATATTGTGTGGGTAGAATTGTTTGATGTGAATGGCAATGTGACGCGCTGTAAAAATACTTGCGTAGTTGCAGGGCAACTGTAACGCCCCCTGTACTGACGACTTTAGCCGTCAAGTGAATTTTATTTTAATTTTTAAATAAATAAAATTCAATTACTTATAAATAAATTTCCAAGCCACTCGACGGCTAAAGTCGTCGGTACGGTACTCATTACAATGAAAAAAATAATATTCGCCCTCACCATAATTACTATCGGAATATTACTGTCCGGTTATGTTTTGCACCACCAAAATGACAGGCTGGAAGCCTGTGCTACGACCTGCGAAGACTGGGGCTTCGTCGGACACCGTATGCTCAATCGCTACGCCGTATTCACCCTGCCGCCCGAAATGATGGTTTTCTACAAAAAAAACATCGAACACATCACCGAACACGCCGTTGACCCCGACAAACGCCGCTATGCTACCAAGCACGAAGCCCCGCGCCACTACATCGACATCGACCATTGGGGCGAATATCCTTACGATAACATCCCTCGCAGATGGACGCCGGCACTCGCCAAATTTACCGACGTTTTTATTATTACAAATGAAAATGATACGCTGCAATTATTTGGTAATGAGGTCAGTAAATTAGACAAATACAAATTCACCTTATACGGAGAAGGCATACAAAAAATATTTGGCAAAGACAGTACTATCATCTACCGCGACAATTATATTGAATTTGTCCGCAAGAATATCGAGTACAACATTTATAAAGACGACCACAGCCTCAATGCCGACGATTTACTCGCATTATTTTCCCAAGAAACACCACAAATTACGCCTGCAAGTGCGTATTTTTACGACCAATTATCCGAATACGGTATCGTTCCCTGGCATTTGCAGAGGATGCAAAAACAACTCACCAACGCATTTACAGAAAAAGATGCAGAGAAAATTTTGCGTATTTCTGCCGACTTCGGGCATTATGTAGGCGATGCACACGTGCCGCTACACACGACCACCAATTACAACGGACAACTCACCAATCAAGTCGGCATCCATGCGTTCTGGGAAAGCCGCGTATTAGAATTATTCATTGATGAATACGATACATTTGTCGGAAAAGCAGATTATATTGACTACCCGGAAGATTATGTTTGGGATGTCGTATTGGCGAGTCATGTCTTGGTCGATAGCGTTTTGAATGTCGAAAAAAGATTGGTGCGCGACTTCCCGAAAGACCGCCAAATGTGCTTCGAAGAACGCCTCGAAAGAACCATCAACACCCAATGCGAAGAATTTGCCCGTGCTTTCAGCGAAGAAATGGAAGGCATGGTCGAGCAACGTTTTACGGAAGCCATACACGCACTCGGTAGCCTGTGGTACACCGCTTGGGTGGATGCCGGACAGCCCGACCTCAACAAAATCGGACTCAACAAAAAAGAAAAAGACGCCCAAAAAGAACTTGAAAAAGAACTCGACAAAGCCGTACAAAGCGGCAAAATATTCGGAAGACAACATTAGTTGCGAGTTACGGGTTACGGGTTACGGGTTAAAAACTCGCAACTCGCAACTCGTAACCCGTAACCCGCAAAATGAAAATTCTCTTTGTCACACATTATCCGCATATGATGGGCGCGAATCGGTCTTTATTGGGCTTGATTCGCGGGCTGCGGGAGTATAAAGTAGAGAGTGTGGTTTTGTGTCCGAAAAAAGGAGATTTTACGGAGGCTTTGGAAGGGGAAAATGTTGAGTACCTTGTTGCGCCATTTACCAATTGGGTTTATACCAAAGTCTCGCCGAATTACTACCTTTTTCCTTTACGAATTATTCAAAATTATTTTGTCTTACCTCGCCTTGCAAAACAAGTGGCAGCAATTAATCCCGACTTGATTTATACCAATAGTTCGGTGACGGCAGTTGGGGCGTATTTGGCGCATCGTCTGGGTAAAAAACACATCTGGCATATCCGCGAATTTGTACGCGAACATTATAAAACGAATTATGTTTTTGGTCAGAAAAATTTTGTGAAATGGATGAATCGCTCGGCTGCGGTGGTGAGTATTTCGCAGGCTTTGTTGGATGGTGTTTTGCCGGAGGTGACTGCGCCTAAGTATTTGGTGTATAATGGCGTGATGAGTAAAGGTGAGATGAAGAAATTGAACGCGAGTCCTCCCCCCTTCCCCCCTCCAAAGGGGGACATAGGTTCGCCAGAAGTTTTTGGCGAAGCCAAAAATCTCCCCCTTCGGAGGGGGCAGGGGGGTGGACGCTTCACCTTCCTCAACGTCGGTCTCATCCACCCCATGAAACAACAAATGCAAGCCCTCAAAGCCTTTCATTTACTCACAAAAAAACACGATAATATTCGTTTGATTTTTGTGGGAAAAGGCAGACGCATTTACACACAAAAAATGCGTCAATTTTGCAAAAAAAATAATTTAGAAAATAAGGTAGAAATACTCGGCTACGTCCCGAATCCAAGCGAAATTTATGCTCAATCGGATGCCTTATTGATGTGTTCCTTATACGAGGGAATGGGGCGTGTGACAGCCGAGGCAATGGCATACGGATTGCCTGTGATTGGCTTGCAAAGTGGGGCTACGCCGGAGTTGGTGCAGCACGGTGAGAATGGCTTAATTTACGAGGGTGATGAACACGATTTAATGTTGCAGATGGAGTACCTACTTTTGCACCAAGATGAAGCTAAAAAAATGGGTGCGAAAGGTCACCAAATGGCTTTGACGACCTTCACAACGGAACATTATGTTAGTCAAATATTTGATGTATTAAATATTACCCTTAACAACTCGCAGAAAAGCCCTTAACTTCTCAGAAGGGGGCGGACTAAAACCTTGCAAACCATTATTGACGAAACTACGTAGAGGTCTTGCATTGCGTTTTTCTCTTACGTGAGGTCCGTCGGCATGTAGGGTGATATGTGCCATTTCGGTGCCGAATTTTTTATGTTGTAATACTTGGTCTCCATGTGTTGAGAAGTTGAGTATATCGCCATTTTCATTTTCATACGTTTCAGTCATAATCATTGTTTTGCTCAAGCAAGTGATTAACTAAAAAGTATGCACACTTACCTGCTTATGTAGAGAAATAATTTTTTACGATTTCAAACACAGCCACTGAAGTTGCCGTTGCCACATTCATCGAAGAATTTTGACCAAACATTGGAATGTGTACCACCGCATCAGAAGCCTCTAAAAGTTCTTGCGCTACCCCATTGCTTTCCGCACCAATAATCAAACATATTTTATCTGCCGGACGCACCTCAAAATCCTGAATGTCTATGCTGTGTTTTGTAATTTCAAGGCTTACAATAGTATATCCGTCTTTTTTTAATTTGTTAACAGTTTCGAGTGCAATTTCTTGATATTCATAGTCTACGGCTTTGACGGTAGCGCGTGCAGTCTTGTTGATTTTTTTATTTGGCGGTATGGGCGAATCGCCGCAGAGATATATTTTTTCCACACCAAAAGCATCTGCAATGCGAAACAAACTCCCCACATTCATCGGCACAAAAAAATCATTGGCAAGCAAACAAAGCGGATATTTTTTGATAGTTCGCTGAGTTTCGTGATGTGATAGTTGGTAATCTTTCAAATGTGAATATTGTAATACGAACATTCCTGTCCGTCGTGTGTGAACGTAATACAGACATTCTTGTCTGTCCCTCCTGAAATACAGACAAGAATGTCTGTTACGTACAAAGATAGCAGACATTTTGGAAATGACGGACAAGAATGTACGCATTACGTTGATTATCCGTACCTTTACCCACCAATAAATTACTAACGAAATACATATTTATTCACTTCCCGACATAAGTACGGGATTTCGTTTTACTCAACATTAAAAATTCATAATTCACTCACTCATTCATCTATGTATTTAAAGAAAAAACAAAAGGAACTATACGAGCGTTCCAAGCAGTTTTTGAATGAAAAAACGGCGGCTACGGCAGCGCAAATTGATGATTTACGGGAGGCGATTGTTTATCACGAATGGCGGTATTATGTGCTGAATGATCCGGTGGTGAGCGATTTTGAGTACGACCAATTATACAAGCAATTGGAAGCACTCGAAACGACACAGCCCGACCTCATCACGCCCGACTCGCCCACGCAGCGCGTATCGAATGACCTGACTTCGGACTTCCCGACAGTAGCGCATTTGATACCGATGTTGTCGCTGGATAATTCGTATAATGCGGAGGATTTGCGGGATTTTGACCAACGCATACATGAGTTGGCGATGATTGATGCGGAGACAGATATTGAGTATGTCGTTGAACCGAAATTTGACGGGGGAAGTATCGCGCTCGTCTATGAGGATGACCGCCTCGTGCGCGGGGCTACACGCGGCAACGGCACACAAGGCGACGAGATTACGAACAACATGCGGGCTTTGCGTTCGATTCCGTTAAATGCCTCATTTTCAAAACATAATATAAAAAAAGTAGAGTTGCGCGGAGAGGCGATTATTCGTTTGGATAATTTTGAAAAAATAAATAAACGCCGCGAAAAGGAAGAAAAATCGGTCTTTGCTAATCCGCGAAATGCCGCTACGGGCGCACTGCGAATGAAAGACCCTTCGGAGACGGCTTCGCGGGGTTTGGAGGCGTTTATTTACCAACTCGGCTATGCAGAAGATGCCGATGGAAATGATGTGTTGAAATCTATCCCGACGCATAATGAAGGCATAGAAATGTTGGCTTCGATGGGCTTTAAAGTACCCACAATTGAGCGAAAATTATGTAAAAATATCGACGAAGTAATTGATTTTTGTTTGAAATGGCAGGACAAACGTGAGGGTTACGATTACGAAATTGACGGGATGGTAGTGAAGGTCAATCATTTGTCGATTCAGGAGAAATGTGGTTATACGAGTCATCATCCGCGTTGGGCGATTGCCTTTAAATTTAAAGCAAAACAAGCCACGACGAAGCTGCTGAATGTAGAGTTTCAAGTCGGAAAAATAGGGCAGGTAACGCCCGTTGCGAAGCTCGAACCTGTTGCGTTGGCGGGGGTTACGGTATCGTCTGTTTCGCTTCATAATGAAGATTTTATACAGTCGAAAGATTTACATTTGGGAGATACGGTTTTGGTCGAGCGTGCGGGTGATGTGATTCCATATATCGTAAAAGCCTTGCCCGAACTCCGCGATGGCAGCGAGGTGAAAATTGCCTACCCGACGCACTGCCCTTCCTGCCAAACGGAACTCGTACAACCCGAAGGCGAATCGGCTTGGCGTTGCGAAAATTACGCTTGTGAAGCCCAAGTTTTGCGCCGACTAACGCACCACGTCTCAAAAGATGCGATGAATATTGACGGTTTTGGCGAAAAATATGTTGTGCGTTTCAATGAACTCAATTGGTTGGATGGTGTGGCGGATATTTATCGTTTGGATTATGATAAAATCGCGGAATTGGAGGGCTTCGGACAGCGTTCTGCCGACAATCTGCGGGAGGCAATTGACACGGCGAAAAACAATGGCATTGCACGTTTGTTGTACAGCTTTAGCATCCCGCATATCGGGCGGAGTGTGTCGCGCAAATTTGCTGCCGAAGTGGAAGACATCCGCGACCTGAAAGGTTGGACGGAAGAACAAATGGTGGATTTGGCGGATATTGGTCCGAAGGTGGCGCAGGAGTTGATGAAATTTTTCGCCAATGAAAAAAATCTCGCCCTACTCGACGAACTCGAATCACTCGGCGTCAATATGAAACGCCTCGACTCGGAAGTGAAACAGGAAGCCATTACAGACGGCGTTTTTTCCGGTAAAACGATATTATTTACAGGCAAATTGCTGATGATGTCGCGTACAGATGCGAAGGCAAAAGCAGTGGCAGCAGGCGCGAAGCCGATTAGTGCGGTGAGTGGGAATCTGGACATTTTGGTGGTCGGTGAAAAGCCCGGCTCGAAGCTGAAAAAAGCGAATGAACTCGGCACAGTGGAAGTGATGACGGAGGAGGAGTTTTTGGAAAAAATAACGGTTTAGTGCCTTGAAGATGTAGAGAAAATTCATGAATTTTCTCTACATCATTCGTACATCACTTTCTGACTTCTGACAACAATGTGGTCTGATATCTGACCTCTCGAACATTATGAAATTAACAGCACATATCATCTCAATTATTTGCCATCCTCTGTTGATGCTGACCTATGGTTTGCTCTTTATGATGTGGGCAGAACCCTACCAATTTGGTGGTGCAACGGGCAATGACATGTCGCTCTACATGATAGGGAGTATCGTTGGGATTAGTTGCTTCTTTCCGGCATTTTCTCTACTGCTGATGCGGGGCTTGGGCATGGTCGATAGTTTGCAATTGAAGGATAGGGAAGAGCGTATTATTCCTTACGTTTCGACGGGAATTTTCTATCTGTGGTTGTCGGTGAATATTTATAAGACGACCATCTTTCCTTATATTTTCGAGGTATTTGCGATTGGTGCGACGATTGCCTTATTTGCCGCATTTTTTATGAATAATTTTACGAAAGTAAGTTTACATACTGTTGGTGTTGGTGGCTTTTTGGCGATGGTTGTTTTTACGATGGTCAATACCTCTGTGCCTTTGTATGATTTGCGTCCGATATTGCTTGGTGCTATCCTTTTGGCGGGGTTGGTCGGCACTGCAAGGCTTATTTTGAAGGCGCACGTTCCACAGGAAATTTATGGTGGATATTTGGTGGGCGTATTTGGTCAATTTGCTGCTATTTTTCTACTTAGAATGTTGACTTCGTGATTCCCCGTACCGACGATTTTAGCCGTCGAAGGAATTAGAAACGACTTATATTTACTTGACGGCTAAAGTCGTCAGTACGGAGATAAACGCTTGACAGCTAAAGCAGTCATTACACATTCACTTGACGGTTAAAACCGTCAGTACAGCATTTCCATGAATCGCACTGCACTCGCTCACCTCGCCCTGATTTCCGTCCAAGTTATCTATGCGGCGAGTTATACGATTGCGAAAATTGTGATGCCAGCCTTTATTTTACCCTTTGGTTTTATTGTGATTCGTGTGGCTGCTGGAGCTGCGTTTTTTTGGTTGGTGCATTTAGCATTTATCCGGGAAAAAATTCAAAGAAAAGATGTTGGTCTGTTAGTTTTGTGCGGACTATTTGGCGGAGCATTGAATCAATTGTGTTTCTTCAAAGGCTTGAGCCTGACTGCGCCGGTTGATGCGAGTTTGATTATTGTTGTTTGTCCGATTATGGTCTTGGTTTTTGCGGCGATATTGTTGGGCGAACGTATTACATGGCGCAAAGCCACAGGGATTTTTCTGGGTGCGGCGGGTGCTGTTTTTTTGATTTTGTATGGAAAAAATGCAGTCAATAACGCAGGTGAAAACCGCATGTTGGGCAATTTTTTCTTGTTTATCAATGCGAGTTCTTACGCGCTGTATTTGGTTTTGGTCAAATCATTAATCGAAAAATACCACCCTATTACTATCGTCAAATGGGTCTTTACTTTCGGGCTATTTATGGTCATTCCATTTGGGTATCATCAGTTGATGGAAGTACAGTGGTATACTTTCACGCCTACGGTATGGAAATCAGTCTTTTTTGTCCTGTTTTTTGTGACGATAGTGACCTTTAGTTTCAATATTTTTGCCTTGCGTGTGGTGAGTCCGTCGGCGGCGAGTGCGTATATATATGCACAACCTTTTTTGACGGCAATTATTGCGTATTGGTTTCGTGAAGAGGTGATTACCTTGCCGCAGGCATTGGCTTGTTTGGTGATATTTGTGGGTTTGTATTTGGTAAGTAGTCGAACACCCGTTGACTCGTGATTCGTTGACTCGGATATGTGTAGTGGGTTAAATCCGTTGATTTAGAAAGAAGAAAATAACCTACCCGAAAATTAGCCTAAACTCGTCTGCCATTTACAAAATGTCAGTCGTATTTAGGCTAATTTTCGAGCGACAACGAGTTCATATTATGGGTTTAAATAGAGTATCAACGGATTTCGGACACCACCCGGATATGTAAATCACGAGTCAACGAATCAAGACCTTACTTTCTATAAATACCTTTCTGTCGTACACCATTATCATACACAGCAATAAAAGCTCTTTCATTGCCACGTTCTTTTACGGTAGCTAAGGCACGACGCGCATCTTCCATGGTATAGAATCCGTCGAGCAAAACGCGCGTAAACTTACCTTTATCACTCTCAATATCTTCCAATACAATACCGCCCAAGTCGTACATTTTATCGTAGCGTTCGGCGCGATATTTTTTGGTTGCAGAAAGCTGAATACGATATACTTTGCCCGAACTAATGACCTCATTCGTATATACAGGTGTGCTTGTATAAGTCGTTGTCGTGGTAGGCGCAGTGTAATAAGTATCAGCTGCAATTGTCGTCGTCGTTGGTGCTGTGGTGGTGGTAGTTGGTGCCGTGCTGCCACCATAACCGAGTGTGTATGAGCCTTCCACGCCCGCAGGTGGTTCGGTAAAGGTTGGTGAAATACCGATGACCCAGTAGCCTTCTTTGGTTTTGATGGCTTCGGGATAGGCTTCGTTGTAATCGCCGGAGCGCGTAGTGGTCGTTGTGGTAGTCGTGCTTGAGGTACTGATGGGTTGAGTAGCTTGCGCTTCATTGGATGGGGTACGCGGTACACTTTCCACTATGGGTTTTGCGGGTTTAGTAGTGTCGGCAGCTTGGTCGGGCAATTTACCCATACGAAAGCCACTTTCTTGAGCGGTCATGTACACAGTGGTACAGGCGAGGAGCAGTGTAAGAATATACTTTTGCATAATTAGTGAAATTCCAAAAAACGATGCCAAACTCCAAATTTCGATTAAAAATAGAATACCATCGAAATTTGGAGTTTGAATAATTTAATTATGAGAATATTTTATATTTACAAATTTACGAAAATCAATGTCAATGGAAATGAAAATAGCAATGAAAATAAAAAATCGGTAGATTTAAATTTTCAGCGAAAGTAGTTGACACTCTTTTAGAAATGTACAATGTGAAAATCGCTTTCATTCCGCATTATATTTTCATTTTCATTTAATACCCTCTCATCAGATAGCGATTACCGCCAAGTTCGACCATCGAAACAGCATTCCGGTCATTGAGATAAAGGGTAACTTCACCAAAATTGGTATCCATCTCAATCGCGTATCGTGCTTCTTTGTCACCATTTTGTTGGCTGGTAAGGCGTTGCCATTTTTTTATCGTGTAAGTTTCTTCCTTCAATCCGGCGGATGCTTCATTATAACGAAGTATCATGCGATAAGAGCGTTTTTCTTTAGGCGCTTTTTCTTTTTTCTGTTTTGCTTTTGGTGCTTTGGAGCTTGGCATCGCATCTGCGGGCGTGTCAAATTCATCTTCAAACTCTTCATCTTCGGGCAATTCCTCCGCATCATCTGCCATTCTGAAAAAGCCAATATCTGCACCGGTTGTTTCATCATCTTCGAGGTCGTCGAGGTCATCATCTTCAAAATTTTCTTCGACAGCCACCACTTCTTCTTTTTTCTTTTTAGGCGTTTTTTGAACGATAAGTTCTTCTTTTACGGGTTTGGTTTTCACTTCTATATCTTCAATAAATTCAATCGAAACATCGTCTTTGATATACAAGCGATTGCATTTGCTGCGTGTAAGAACAAAATGTGGACGAATGGTGCTACCCCAAATTTGGCTATCATCTTCAAAAACGACCTCATTTCTATCCGTAAAAAATGTTTTGTCTTTTAGTTTTTGACTGCTGGAAAGTCCGGCTTGATAATAAATAACTTCGTCGTGATTGCGCGAGCGGCGAAAAATGTACGCATCAATATTTTTATTATCATCCAAAATTATCTTGAGACTGCCTTGTTTGGAAGGATCTTTCGAGTCCAAAGTATGAACGCGGAGTACTCGTCCACTTTCGCGCTCAATGCGATTGACACCGTAAGAGCCTGCAATTTCGCTGCCTTGTATCATCAGGTAGCCTCGTGTGATGGAGAATGTAACCTCGCCCGGACTGAGTTTGCCGTGGCTGCCACTGGCATCTTCCCATTCGTTGGGTACGAGGGTGTAGCCATACAATTCTTCCGCCTGATGAAACTGGCGGTCTGTGACGTAGGTATATTGCACTTGTTGTGCTGCTACCGTCAAACTCAAGAGTAAAAATAAAAAAAGTAAATTTGTAAATTTCATATTTATACAGATTATTAATGCTATAATACGCCAATGTTGCTATGCGATAGTGAGTAAATTCATTCATTCACTCATTCAAAATTCACTCATTAATCATTGTCGCATTATCGCATTACATCATTGTCGCATTAATTGAGACGGGTTTTACTTGATTTGGTTTGGATTATTCCATAAATTATTCCAAAAATAACAAGGGTTTTCTTACATTTCAAATTTTAAGTATCAGGATTTAGATAAATGTGCATTATCAGCGACGTTATTTTTTCTTTAGACGAGCCAAATTTGAGCGTCCCGAATGTTTTCGGGATAAGGAAAATTTGGTGAAGTATAAAGTAAAAAGAACAAGTTGGTAATGTACATTTATCTGAATCCTGATATTAAACGTTTCGCGTGCTTCATTCGTTGTACATTATTCTACTTGTTCAACGAAAAAATGAAGAACGAAAACAACGAACAACAAGCGCATTGAAGGATATTTTTTACTCATTTCCTATTCAATTATTGATTTTACATATCAAAAAAAATCAATTTTTATTATTTCTATGGATAATACCTCTCTTGATGATATCGGGGGGAATAGGTCGTACATATGGTATCAGAGACCTCTTTTTAGGACCTGAATATCTCGGTAATATCAATTTTTGGAGTTTTTGGTGGATGGGATTTACCCTCGGTGGTTTTTTGATGGTTTGGAATATAACAACCTACATATTGTACAGTTATCGCTTTCCTTTTTTAGCTTCGCTAAATAGTCCATTTACCAAGTTTGTTTTTAATAACTCTCTGATTCCCATCGCTTTCATTGTTTTTTATATAGTAAAAATTATTAATTTTCAATGGTATAATGAGTTTGCGGCAGAATATAGTATCGTGTTTGATGTATTGGGTTTTTTGACCGGTTTAACGTCGATGCTGCTGCTTGGTGCGCTTTATTTTCAACTAACGAATAGTGACATCAGTATTATACGTAGGAAATTTGGAAAAGACCTTCCACTGCTCCTCAAAAACCGCAAAGACATCACCGACGACCCCGATGAGCTTTTCAAAGAAGCCTGTCGCGTTGACTATTATCTGACTACCCGATTCAAGCCTCGCCCGGTTCGCAATGTCGAGCATTATCCCATAGAATGGCTACACCGCGTTTTTCGACAAAATCATCAAAATGCCATTATCGCGCAATTATTGAGTATTTTTTCACTCTTTGTCATGGGGCTTTTTATGGAAAATCCATATTTGCGAATACCCGCTGCCGGTGGAATTTTTATCTTTTCGGCAGTCCTAATGAGCTTGGTGGGCGCACTCAGCTATTGGATGGGGGCATGGCGAACGACGATATTTATCGTCCTGATTTTGGGTTTAAATGCGCTATCCGGGCTGCCTGTCGAATTTGAAAATCGTGCCTACGGACTCAATTATGACACCGAAAAAGCAGCGTACAACTACGCTCGACTCGACAGCCTCACCACACCCGACATCATTGAAAAAGACCGTGCAGCGACCCTCAAAATCCTCGAAAAATGGCGCAACAAATTCGGACGCGGACGCCTTATTCGCCAACCCCGTATGGTTATTTTATGCACCAGTGGCGGCGGTATCCGACAGAGTGTTTTTACCGTACATACGCTTCAAAAAGTAGATAGCATACTGAATGGCAGGTTGTTAGAGCATACGACACTCATCACAGGTGCGTCCGGCGGAATGATTGGCGCGGCATATTTGCGAGAAATTTTATTACGAAAAAAATATAACGACTCCATCAACCTTTATAACCCCGCTTATGTCGATAAGGCGGCAGAAGATTTGCTCAATCCGGTTATTTTCTCCATACTTGCCAGTGATATTTTTGTTCCCTGGCTCAAATTTGATTACAACGGACGCAAATATTACAAAGACAGAGGCTACATTTTTGAACAACAATTGATAGAAAATACGGATAATGTATTGGAAAAAAATATTGCTGCTTATCGTCAAGCCGAAGAGGACGCTTTGATTCCCATGATGGTTTTGACGCCTGTTTCTGCGACCAACTTACGGCAAGTATATATTTCGCCATTAGGTATGAGCTACTTGACACAGCCTTTTACGGAGCCTGCTGACAAGCTCAATCCCGAACCGGATGCCCTAGAGTTTCGCCGACTTTTTGCCGCGCAAGATGCCGACAGCCTGCGCCTTTCGAGTGCCTTGCGAATGAATGCGACTTTTCCTTACATTCTCCCAAGTGCCTACTTGCCCAGCGACCCGCCTATGCGGATGATCGACGCAGGTTGGCGCGACAATTACGGCATACTTGCCGCGAGTCGTTTTGTACTAAATTTTAGTGATTGGATCCGGGAAAATACAAGCGGTGTACTCATCCTTCAGATGCGCGATATTGACAAACTCAATGAATTTGGGAAAGGCAAACGCACCACCATCATAGGGCGACTCCTCAATCCCCTTGGTACGGCTACCAACACCAATACCGGGCAGGATTATCGCAATGACAATCAACTTAACGCCATGATTCAGGCACTTGGTAAAGATAAAGTAGATGTTGTCGAATTTGTGTATCGCCCGAAAAAAAAGAACGATAGAGCATCAGTCAGTTGGCACATTACGCCGCGTGGCAAGATAGATGTCATGAATTCATTCTATGAGGAAGGTAATCAGAAAAGTATGCAAATGTTGGAAGAGTTGGTGAAGTAATATTTCAACGGGTGCAGGACAAATTTTTAATCTGCCTCGTACCGACGACTTTAGCCGTCGCGGGAAAGTACCGAGCCACTTGACGGCTAAAGTCGTCAGTACAGTGGCATTTCAAAATAAAATTAAAAATTTGTCCTGCACCCATTTCAACTGCAACTGCAAATACAAGACAATTTCAACGAAGTTGAAATAAGTATTTTTTATAATTTAATTTGCAGTTGAGGTTGAAGTTGAAATAGTGTATTTTTTACACTTTTTTTAAAAAAACTTTGAAAATTCTAAACACTTCTCTAATTTTATTCATTCTGTAATTCGATATTACCATTGTAGCATTGACGCATTGTAGCATTATCGCATTACAATTCACTCATTCACTCATTGAAAATTCACACATTGGCACATGAAAAAGATAGTCATCATGGCACATAATCAGAAAAAGTCCGAATTGGTCGCTTTTCTGAAAGAACGCGAAGAATGGTTGTGGGGCAGAACACTCATTGCCACGGGACGCTCTGCACAAGCCGTTGAAAAGGCAGAAATTGACGTACCACTCCATCACCTAAGCCCCGGCAAGTCAGGAGGCTACAATGAAATCACCGAACTCATCAAAGCCGACAAAGTTGATATGGTACTTTTCTTTCAAGACCGCGAAATTCAGGAACAACACCACATTGACATCCGCCATTTGTTGGATGCTTGCAATGCTTCCAATATTCCTCTGGCGACCAATCCTGCCAGCGCGGAGTTGCTTATTATTGGCTTGATTCGTAAAGAATATGCTGAAAAGCAGGTGATTTGATGTTGAATGGTTTGATGGTTTCATTGTTATATTATTGCCTTCTGGAATATCAAACCATTTTTTGGTATGTTTAATTTTAGCTTAAAAGTAATGGACACTTTTTTGAAATATAACAAGCTATCCAAATTTAGTATCACGCAGAGAACGCGGAGTTCGCAGAGGTTTTATCATGAAGTCTCTGCGAACGCTGCATTCTCTGCGTGAAAAGTGTCCACTACATTTCTAAACATGCCCATTTTTTAGTATATTTGTCTAATGGAATTAAAACTCAATATCGGTTATCCAATGTTTTTGCCAAATTATGAATTATGAATTTTGAATGACAAATGAATTTAAATCTTATTTTATTTTTTACTGATAATTAATAATTAACAAATTATACATTTTTCATCATTCAAAATTTTTCATTCAAAATTCAAAATTGGCGAACACATTGGGTTATCAGGAATTGCTAAATTTGGTGTAGCAATTACCAATACACCTTCAACAACAACAGAAGGCAGAGATACCCAATAGGCAGAAACACAAGCCCACGCCCAATCCAAAGGAAAATCTCGCCGCAATCATCAAAAGTATGCGAGCTAATCCGATGTTTGAAGACATTGATAATCCGGTAGCTTGGCAAAAACAAATACGTGATGAGTGGGAATAATGTGGTGTTGGATACCAATACGCTTATCTTCTATGTCAAAAAAGGGTTTTCTCATAAAACGTGTTTTCCTCCCCCAAACCCCTCCAAATGGGGAGACAATACATTGAAAACCAACCGATTATCCCCCTTTGGAGGGGTTGGGGGGAGGAAAAGGGTAAATTTTACCGATTACTATTTAATTGATTACCAGACAGTTAGTTTTTTATGAGAAAACCCTCTATGTCAAAAGGCTTGATTGATGAGGAAAAACTATTGACGAAAGACTTTGACCGCTTCTATGTGTCTATCATCACTTACATGGAATTGTACGGTTTCAATTTCAAAGACAATAACCAAAAACAACGTATTGACGAATATTTCAAATACCTCGAAATCATTCACACCAATGCGTTTATCGCTGAAAAGCCATAGATTACAGGAAAAACAGACCGCGAAAAATTAAACTACCCGATGCGATTATTCTCGCCACCACAGCTTACCTTACTGGACTTTGGACAAAATGGGAATTAGGAAATTGGGAAATTAGGTTTAAATTCTTAACCTATTGATTATCAGTTATTTGAATTTCATTAAAAATAAAAAAACATGTATTTTAATTTATTTTATAAAAATTTAAATAACAGGGTTTTACCTAATTCCGAATTTCCCAATTACCAAATGTCCAAAGTCCAGTTAAACATTCTAGCATTGAGGCATTTCAGCATTACTACATTCTTTGTGTGTTGGTTGGTCACGTTATCCGCACAAGAACCTTGGCATCATCATATCACGACATACGATGGGCTGCCTTCCAATACCGTGTATTGGATGATGCAGGATAGTCGGGATTATATGTGGATGGGAACGGAAGGTGGGCTGACCCGCTACGATGGTAAGGACTTCGTGACATTCAATGACCACCCTGACCTGAAGAGTTATGACTTCAACTCGGTATATGAAGACACGAAAGGGAACATCTGGAGCCATAATTTTGCCAACCAAATCATACGACTCAGAGGAGATAGTATGACGGTTTTTGAGAATGACTTATTCACGCAAAAAGGGGAATATATAGAGATGATTCTTGGTGAACATGACGATATTTATGTGAGAATAACAGACAAAATAGTTCGTTATTTTCCCGAACAAAATGATTATGAAATCTTATACGATCATACTTTGTATGGGAAAATGTACTACCTGACTTATGCCGAAGGCATATTATCTATCATGACAAATGACAGTTCTATCTTTTTTCGTTATGATGAAACGCATAATACTTCCACAAATATCCGCCTGAAAGTCACCCAAGACAATATGCGCCTCAAAGCCTTTCAAATCACCAAAGAGCAAACGCTCATCACAGATGTTTTGAATCTGCCTAAAGATATTTACACCATCAAAAATGACAGCCTTGTTGTTTTTGATAATTTGGATAAATATGACCTGCCGAAAAGTTTCAAAATTAATAATATCAAACGACTTAGCAATGGCGACATTTGGTATTGTACCAATAAAGGAATTTATCGACAAAGGGATGGGTTGCATCTGCTGCCGGGTATCAATACCTCTAATATCGTCATTGACAAAGAAGATAACCTCTGGATAAGTTCTTTAGGTGAAGGTGTTTTTGTATTTCCTGATCTGAATGTACACTTCTACACACCGGATAATAGCAACCTTTACATCTCCGACCCTGCTTCGATTACATTTGATGAGGATGATAATCTTTTTATTGGCACTGTACGGGGAAAGATACTCTATTGGGATACTAAGCTTAAAAAAGTAGCTCTGGAATATGAAGCTAACATTGCTTCCGATATGAGCGAAGTATATTATGATGTAGTGACGCAATATTTGTGGACAAATGGTCTGTTCAAATTTAAAAAAGGAAAACCCCGGTACGAACAAGCTATGCTCGGCAACAGTATTAAACAAGCATTTGCTTTACCCAATCACGAGATAATTATCAGATCGGGCAGAGACAGATTGTATCAGCTATATCAACATGACCTCAATCAACTACCTCAAAATGGTTTCTCTGACGCTTGGCAAACCGTCTCTATAGTATTCAGAAAAGCCTATCGTTTGGAAGGCGGTATTTTTAAATCTCCTATAAATACCGTTCATTATGATGTAAAAGACGATAAAATATGGCTGGCACTCGGCAACAGAACAATGATAAACACCCGCGATACGATACAGGAGTTTTTTATAAAAGAAAATGAATCTATTGTATCCAATTGTTTTGAGCAATCTCCTGACGGCGATATGTGGATAGGCATAAAAGGCGGTGGCTTTATCGTTGTCAATAAGAATAAAGTTCAACTTGATTTCCGTAATGAAATATACAAAAATTACGGCGATATACGCCTCATCAAATGTACAGAAAAACATACGTGGTTGCTCACGGAACGCGCCTTATTAGTCGTTGATTATCAAGGAAAAATACTGAGTCAATACAATCCTGCTATGGGGATAGAAGCCAATAATATCACAGATATGGCAGTATCCGGCGAAAAGGCTTGGTTATGCTCCAAAAATGGCTTGATAAGCATTGATTTTCGGCAACAACAATTCGGAAAACCACCAGCACCCATTCTTCGTGCAGTAGAAATACAGGGTATCGCCCAGCCGGAAGGAAGCTATCGCTTTCCCTATCATAAAAATACACTCAATACGAAATTCACCAGTACCAATCCCTATACTAAGACCGATTTTGAATACCTCTATCGGCTAAAGGGAGAACATGACAACTGGTGCATCGCCAGCACCGAATCTGCCTATTATCCGCGCCTATCGCCCAATACGTACACATTTGAACTCAAAACCCGCAGCAAAAACGGGAACGAAAGCCCAGTCGTTGATTTTGACATTCAAATCAAAAAACCATTTTGGCAAAATATCTGGTTTATTTTGATTTCTGTTTTGGGAATAGCGGCTATTTTATTCTGGGCATATAGTAGAAATGAACAACGTAAAGCAGAACGTAACCATTACGACCAACAACTCCGCACCAGCCAACTCACTGCCCTCAAAACGCAGATGAATCCGCACTTTATGTTCAATGCCTTGAATAGTATTCAGGAATTTATTATCTTGAACGAGAAACGATTAGCCAATGAATATTTGAGCAAATTCGCGCACCTCATGCGCGTGTATCTCAACCATTCAAGCAAAGATTGGGTGCCGCTTGAAGAAGAAGTACAAGCACTTAGGCTTTATCTTGACCTCGAAAAATTGCGATTTGAGAATGCACAAATTCAACTGAATATTGACCCAAAATTAGAAATGGCGCATATTCTCATACCGCCATTATTTGTGCAGCCTTATGTCGAAAATGCGTTCAAACATGGTCTGCTACATAAGCCTAATGACAGAAAACTCAATGTTTCATTTGACAAAACAGCCAATAATACCTTGCAAATTATAATTGAAGACAATGGGGTAGGACGTAAAAAAGCAATGGAGATTAAAAGCAAACGTACCAATAAAAACCTATCGTTCTCGATGACTGCCAATAAACAACGTTTGCAATTATTGAATTATAATAAACAGCAACAAATTGAAGTAGAAATAATAGACCTCGAAAAAGACAGCCGTGCTGCAGGCACAAAAGTTATCATAAGAATACCGAGTTACGAGTTGACGGGTTGATGAATTGACGAGTTGACGAGTTGATGAATTGACGAGTTGACGAGTTGATGAATTGACGAGTTGACGAGTTGATGAATTTAAAATATTCACAATAACTCATCAACTCATCAACTCATCAACCCAACAATTCATCAACTCATCAACTCCACAACTCGTCAACTCATCAACTCAAACCATGAAACCATTAAAAGCCATTATTGTAGATGACGAATCTCCCTCTCGAAGAGTGTTAGAAAGTTATCTCAACGAATACTGCTCGCAGGTGAAAGTCATTGCGGCTGTTGGCAGCGTTGCCGAAGCAGTGGAGTCAATTAAGAATCTCCAACCCAATCTCGTCTTTTTGGATATAGAAATGCCCGGCGAAGACGGCTTTCAATTGCTCAATTATTTTGATGAGCCTGATTTTATGATTGTCTTCGTGACAGCTTATCAGGAGTATGCCATCAAAGCCTTTCGTAGTTCGGCGGTAGATTACTTGCTGAAGCCCATCGAAATCGCCGACCTCATCCAAGCTGTCAACAAAGCCCAACACCTTCACGAACTCCGCAGCAATTATACCCAACAAATCGCTGCCCTACGTTCCAATCTAAATCAAGAACAGATTACACATCGCCTTGCTTTGCCCGTTTCTGATGGTTATGTTTTTATCTCAATCGAAGATGTAATATGCTTGGCAGCTAATGGCTCATACACGCATGTATATTTGAAAGACAAAAAAACCATACTCATTTCCAAGAAATTGTACCAACTCAGCGAAATGATTACACACCCCGATATATTTAAGCCACACCGTTCTTACATCATCAATCTCAATCACGTCGAACAATACACACGCCGCGACGGGAGCTTTATTATCATGGATAATGAACTTGAAATTCCGCTAAGTACCAAACGTAAAGATGATTTTATGAAAGCTATCAAAACAATGCGATAAGGGTGCAATGCGACAATATTGTTACCGCATCTCATCATTCATTGGGTACATTGTCGCATTATATCACTATCACATTGTCGCATTTACTTTGCCACATTCTTACTAAAAGGGTTAAGAAAGCCATTTCAGGTACTCAAACAGCATATTCGGGAATTGTACCATGCAAATGCATTTGTGATAGAGTATATTTGTAATACCAAATGAAGGAAAATATAATAGCAATGTAATATGCAGTTTGTACTGCGAAACGCATTAAAAACAGACCTCGCATTTACATTCAAATTCTCATTCCTATTGTTCTATTAGCGGCGCTCTTCCTGGAGCGCTTTTTTTTGGGTATTAGTACATCGTCCAAAAAATTTCTTTACGAATTTAAATAAATTTAAAATGTATTCCGATAGTTATCGGATATGCGTCAGGTTTAGTTATATTCAACTTGTATCTGCTTGGTTAATAGTCGCTTGCAAATAAAATTGAAGTTAGAACGAGAATTAATCTCCCCCTTTGGAGGGGGCTGGGGGGTGGACTCTCGGCTGTTTTTCCACCCCCCAACCCCCTCCAAAGGGGGAGATAAATCGCGCTTTCTTTTTTAATTTCGTTATAAATATCTGATAAGTAGTTTATTATATTTTAAATAAAATTTAAACATGCTTTTAGTTTTTTTCTGCCGTGTTAGTTGCTGATAATTCCAAGTAAGCTGTATTTGTTTTGAAAGGTTTATCATCTTC
>ENA-ORXR01000375-ORXR01000375.1-marine-metagenome-genome-assembly--contig:-NODE-375-length-64284-cov-12.951220_pt1 | contig 64284 bp, 68 predicted proteins | sample MGYA00237866_ERZ511479 | MGnify/ENA metagenome assembly ERZ511479 | reverse complement strand
GGAGCTTGATATTGCAGGATTTCAGTCAAGCCATGCACAAATTGAACCTGCGTCGCTGCGCGAGGGTCAGCGGTTTTGCGCGTAGGCCAGAGGGTGTACTTAGTTGTCATATTCTTTTTGTCCCCGGGCAACGCCCCGGGGTCTCCTTCGTTTATTCCCAAGCTATACACGTTTGAGCCTTAATCACATCCTCTTAAAGAATAACCCGGCCGGGATTGTTCTTGCTAATCATCCTATTTTTCAACGATAAGGGCCAGCTTTTCAACTATCTCTCCTTATTAGCGACTTCACCTCCGGTTAATAAAAAGCTTCTGAATTAGCCCCCACAAAGCAAGCACAACAAGTCCAGCTAATACAGTTTCAATAAAATCCATTTTTCATCTCCGATATTTTCCAATTGGATGAGTCTATTTGAATTATGTAACCCCGCAGAAATTAATCCGTCATGATCCCGATGGAGACCCCGGGTCGTGGCCCGGGGACAGGTAGGGAGTGAGCGCCTCGACCATAAATTTCGGCGCACGCGATCCAACCGTTTTGCGCCAGGGTCGGAGAGTCGTTTTAGGTGACTAATCAATGCTGTCCCCGGGCAACGACCCGGGGTCTCCTTCGTTTATTCCCAATCGACAGATTCTTGATCTTTGATCGCAGCTTTATAAAGGTCGAGCCAATCAGGATTGCTTTTCGAAATCAATTCGTTCTTCCACGCACGCCGCCAATTTTTTAATTGTTTCTCGCGCTTTAATGCCAAGTCCATGTCTTCGCACCGCTCAAAGTAAACGAGCTTATCAATATTATACCTTTTTGTATGTCCCTTAATCTCTCGAGCTTTGTGCTGCGCGATGCGGGCAGCGATGTCAGACGTGGAGCCGACGTAAATTGCGTTGTTATATTTATTGGCCAGAATGTAGACCCAATTTGTTCGGGTCGCATTTCGCGTCATGACCCCGATGGAGACCCCGGGTCGTTGCCCGGGGACAGGTAGGGAGTGAGCGCCTCCACCATAAATTTCGGGGCGCGTTTCGGGCGGCCTTCCGGCGTTATGCAAGCGGCTTCTGACACGGCTGTCACCAGTAAATCATCCCCGCAATAACAGGCTTGGTTCACCCAAAGGCGCGCGCCTTTAATACGGTCATAGGTCGTCACAATACGTAAGTGATCGTCCACCCGCGCGGGCTTTTTATAATCGAGTTCAATTTTGCGAATGGCAAAGGCGAGCGGGTCTTCTGCATCCCAGAGCTTCGCATGTTCAAAGCCGACTAAGCGAAAGAAACTGCTCCGCGCGCGTTCAAAAAAGCGCAGATAATTCGCGTAATACACGATGCCGGAAAAATCCGTATCCTCATAGAAAACCCGCAGCGGATAATTATGCTCCCGCCCTTCGAACCAGCCAATATTTGGTTGCTCTACCACTACGACCCCTCAAAAAGCTGCGGCGCAGGTGGGGTCGCCGGTGGGTTTAACCCCAAATGTGCATAGGCGCGGGGTGTCGCGACGCGGCCGCGCGGGGTGCGTTGCAAGAAGCCCTGCTGAATGAGGTACGGCTCTATGACATCTTCCAGCGCATCGCGCGCTTCGGAGAGGGCCGCCGCCAGCGTATCTGCCCCGACGGGCCCCCCGCCGAACATTTCCGTCAACGCCTGAAGATAGCGCATGTCTTGTTTATCCAGCCCAATATCATCCACGCCGAGCCGTTTCAGCGCGGCATCTGCGACCTCTGCATCTACGACCGCGTGACCCGCATGTTCAGACAGGTCCCTCACCCGCCGCAACAGCCGTCCCGCGACGCGCGGCGTGCCCCGTGCGCGGCGCGCAATCTCGCGGGAGCCGTCTGCCGTCATCTCTAGGCCGAGCTTCCCGGCAGCGCGCGTCACAATGCTCGTCAAATCGTCAACGTCATAGAACTCCAACCTGACCGGAATACCAAACCTATCCCGCAACGGCGTGGCGAGCAGCCCTGCCCGCGTGGTCGCGCCGACCAAGGTAAAAGGCGCAATGTCAATCTTGATAGACCGCGCAGCGGGGCCGTCGCCGATAATCAGGTCGAGCTCAAAATCCTCCATCGCGGGGTAAAGCACTTCTTCGACTATGGGGCTCAGACGGTGAATTTCGTCAATGAAGAGCACATCATTAGGCTCGAGATTGGTCAGCAGCGCCGCCAGATCTCCCGCCTTTGAAATAATTGGCCCGGACGTAGATTTAAAGTTCACGCCGAGTTCCCGCGCCACGATTTGCGAGAGAGTCGTCTTGCCGAGTCCCGGCGGCCCGGAGAGTAGCAGATGATCCAATGGCTCCCGACGCCGCCGCGCGGCTTCCACATAGACTTTCAGATTGGCAATAGCTGCCGATTGCCCGACGAAGTCACCGAAAGACAAAGGCCGCAGCGCGCGGTCCTTGCGGTCACCTGTTTGGGTATCCGCCGATATGATGCGGTCTTCAGTCACAGGTTCTGATGCAGAAAAGAATGGGCCTCCACCGCGTGAGCGGGGGAGGTGGCTGGAGAAATTGCACAGCAATTTTGGAAGTCGGAGGGGGTCGGCGCGTCTGCGCCGCCCAATAATGTCTTTTGAAAAATCGTGATACCTGAATATTTTTTTTCGACGCGCCGGACGGCGCGCACCCCCTCCGCCACGTTGTGGCTCCTCCCCCGCTCAAGCGTTTCCTCCGGAAACGCGAGGGTGGAGGAATGTCTTTCATTGGGCAAGCAAATCACGAGCTGAGTTCTTTAAGCGAGACTTTAATCAGATCATCAAGGCTCGGGTCATCCGCGAATGTGCCGTAGGCTTTGGCGACAGCGCGTAAGGCCTCGGTCTGGCCTATGCCCAGATTCTGCAAGGCACTGATGGCGTCATTGCGAAGGCGCATATCGGATAGCCCTTCTTTGCGCTCCGCCTCGCCTGCCCCGCCAGAGGACGGCGGCGTGAAGGCCGCTTGGAATCCGCGGCCTGCGGGCGGCGCTTTGCCGGAAAGTTCGGTCGCAATGCGGGTCGCGAGTTTTGGCCCGACGCCGGACGCCCGAGAGAAAGCTGTTTTATCTTCGAGTGCCGCCGCGCTCATGATTTCGCCGGGTGACAATATATCCAAGATCGCCAGCGCCGCTTTTGGTCCAACGCCTTGCACGGATTGCAGGCGCGTAAACCAAGCGCGCGCCTCTTCGGTCGCGAATCCGTAAAGTGTAATGGATTGCTCCCGCACCAGCGTTTCGATATGCAGCCGCGCGGGCGAGCCTTCGGAAAGTTGCCCCAGCGTTTTGGACCCGCATTGCACGAGATAACCGACGCCGCCGCAATCAATGATCGCCTCGCCCGTGCCTGCCATAAGGCAGACGCCGCTGACCATGCCAATCATGATGGAAGTCCGGTGTAAAAATAGGAATCAGAAACAGTCAACATAAGCAATATCTAGAACCTCTGTGCAGAAAGGCAAATCTAACGCATTTCACTAAAAAATTGCAAAAAATTGAACCGATTATCATCTTGTTAACCATAGACTATTAGCGCCGAATTTATGGTTAATAGAATCAAAAGATTTCACATTTTGTTGGTTGGCAGCGCGGTTTGCCTGTCTTTGTCGGCCTGTGGCCCGCGATATGTTCCGGCTGAAGCCTTGGGTTATGGCGCTAAATATTCGCAAGGCAGCTATGCGGGCGCTGATTATTCTCAAGCCTCTTATTCTCAGAATGCTTATTCCCAGAATACTTATTCTCAAAATGCTTATTCTCAAGGGGCTAATGCTCAGGGTAATTTCGCGCAATCTAACGGGCAGAAAAGCAGATATGGGCATCAAACTTCGGGGGGCCTGCAAGCGCCTTGCGGCGAAGCCTTGGCACCGTGCGGATTCATGCGCGTCGTGCCCGTCTACCCTGTCTATCAATATGTGATCCCGACCGTGGATGAGTCCGTCGTAGCGGTCAGCGAACCGGAACCCGTTTATCATCCCGAACCTGAAGTGACTTACGTGCCGGAAGTGACTTATGAGCCGGAACCCGTTTACACGCCTTCCGTTCAGCACTGGCCGGAAGCCGATGCCGTCGTCCAAAGCTGGAAACCCCTTAGGAAATAGACCCTATCGGGCATAGCTTACGACCGGCGCTTTCAAAATTTTGCGATCCACCACGATGTGATTGCCATGCGTTATCGCAATGGCCAGCGCGTCAGCCGCATCTCCCGCTTTCACATTTGCACCGCTCAGCAGCAAGTTCACCATATGGGCGACTTGCGCCTTATCCGCTGCGCCCGTTCCAACGACAGATTTTTTGACCAGGCGCGCCGCATATTCTCCGACATTTAGCCCCTGCGTCGTCGCTGCCAAAACACAGGCCGCTCGCGCTTGCCCCAGTTTCAGCGCGCTCATCGCATTGTCTTTCATGAAGGCGTCTTCAACGCCCGCTTCGGACGGTTTGAAATCAGCAATCACCGTCGTTAGCGCATCAAAGATAAAATGAAGGCGGGACGGAAGCGGTTCCTTGCGCGGCGGACGAATAACGCCGTGCGCGACATGCACGATCTTATTCCCCGTCTTATCTATGACGCCCCACCCGCAGGCGACAAGCGACGGATCAATCCCGATAATTCTCATTGAGTTCATAAAGGAACGTTACGTGAACAAATTGGATTTGCCAAGGCTTCTCTTCCGATTAAATGAAAGACTGAAAGTTATCGTTTCACCTCACCACTTTGTCAGTGCAAAATATCAGTGCATGATATTCCCGAGACCTATCGGAGAACACATAGGGTGGCTCCCCTGCCGCTCGACAAACACGCCCCGGCTGTGTTCCCTATCCCTTTACACGCGGCCGGGAATTCTTGTCTCAAAATCAGCACAATCCAGACAAAGTCGGGCCTTAATAGACTTTAACTGTGGTCCGCGAAATACGGCATCAACCTTGTAGACATTGCGGCGTTCAAAAATATCCGAATGAGCTTCTATTTGCGACGCCGAAAAAGCCGATTTGCACCGTTCATTGGAGAGAAATAAATGTCAACTTTATCGAAATTTGGACTAATTGCAGTCGCGATCAGTCTGTCCGCTTGCGCCACCACCTCGCAATATACGTCTGGATCAGATTATTTAGCGCGCTATTCAAACCAAACCTCAGCCTATAGTTCTCAGGCTTCGTCGCCCAATTCCTCTACAGACTCCCTTGTTAGGGATATTGCGAATGTTGAACCGAACTTACGTTTTCCGGCACGCATTGGTCTCGCCCGTATTCATCGTCGTGAATTAGTTGGCATTCCGGCGGACGAAGCCGAGAGCTGGCGCGCGGCTGCAGAGACATTAGGACCGGAATTTGGAGAATTCATTCCGGTTTCGCCGCTTGTTGCCGATATGGTCACCTCATCCAAATCGAGGAAAGAAGGAACCGTCGTCGACCATATTCGCCGCGGCGCAGCACGGCAGCATTTGGATTATGTCATTACCTACGAAGTGACAGATAAAGCGGAGTCTGACGGCAACGCGCTGCGCCTTGCCGACCTCACGATCTTGGGGCTATTTGTGTTGCCTAGCCGAGATTTAAAAGCGGAAGCTTCCGCAAGCGCCATTCTATTAGACGTCCGAAATGGCTATCCTTATCTCACGGGCAGCACCTTCGCAGATAAGAAGAGCCTCAGCACTGTCATCGGGAAAGGTGACCGAAAAATGAAACTGCGAACTGCAGCACGGCAAGCGGCAGTAACAGACATAGCGACAGAATTTGCTGACGGCCTGCGCGATCTCAAATTAGTCGCTGACGGAATTCAACTCGCCGAAAATCGCGCCCTTCAATCCAGCGCTTCAAATCGATAGGCCTTATCAGCGACTGTCACATCGGGCGGGACGCGGGTCTCTTCGAACCAATCCCATCCTGATTTCAGATTGCTCCAAAAGACGTAATTCGGATTGGCGCGTTGGGCTGCCAGCGCTGCCTCCGTCATCTCAAATGGAAAAATATGCACCCTAATGACGGACTGCCCACCGTCGAAAGCGGCCTCTACATCCGCATAAATTTTTTCAATTCCGCCATCTGTCATCGCGTAGCAGCCGATGGAGACGCAATTGCCGTGCACCATCAGAAAGCTGCCCGTGCGGCCATGCGCCCGGTCATAGGCGTTTGGAAAACCTAAATTAAAGGAGAGATGATAACTGGAGTTCGGATTGAGCGAGGACGGCCTGATAAAGTAAAACCCTTCCGGCGATTGCCCGTCCCCTTCTTTTAGTTTCGGGCCGAGCGCTCCGGACCAAGTGCAGATGTCAAACGTCCGCTCGAGGTGAAACAAGCTATCCTCCCCGCGCTTCCACATTTCCACCACGCCCTTATCTTTTTCCGCTGTAGTTTTGATAATGCGAATAAAAAGCTCGCTGGTGAGATTTACGTCAGCGCTTGGGGCTTCCGAATAGGCCGTTTGCGCTGTCGTCTGTCCTGACGTCTGGCCTGCAGGCTTTCCTGCAGGCTGACACGCCGCTAACAAAAATGTAAGAACACTGATAATAAATCTAAACACTATGCCTTTTGAGTAAAGCAAGCGGTCTTAATGGGAAAGCGGTTTTGTAAGAAGCCATGTCGCCGCCGCCGCGCGGAAACCCACCTGCTCCCCGCTGTTGCTATTGCGCGAAAGGGCTGCCTAATAAAGTATAGTTGTTGTCACCATTTCTGGGTTCTTTGTGATTTTTCGTAGGACATTTATCTGTTTCTCGACCGCCTTAGTTTTGGCGTTTTCACCTTCGATTGCGGCTGCTGACATTCCACTGGCGACATTAGAAGGCGAAATGCCCGAGGCACTTCGTGATCTTATGACAGACGTCATCGGTGAAGCCGAAGAGCCGCCGCGATCTCTGGCTCAATCCCGCCGCCGCGTCGAGAAAGCCGCTGAACAAGCGCTTTCTGTCTTGAGGTCACAAGGTTACTTTGGCGGCACGGTTAAAGTGCGTATTGACGAATTTACGCCGGAGTCCGACGATGCGCCGCGCCGTGCGCCCGAGCCCGTTCTTATCATTGATGTCGGATCGATTTTCACCTTCTCAGATGTTGCGCTGACATATGACGGATCTACACCGGATGTTTCGGAAGCTGCTGAGGGCGAAATAAAACTCGAACGCGGAGAGCCTGCGATTGGCGCGAGGGTCGTTGCAACGGAGCTTCGTGTCGTCAATTATTTACGCGCAAATGGGTATCCGGAGGCTGTTGCCCGCCCGAGCAAACCTATTGTCGACCACGACACAAAAACCATGCAGGTCAAATTTATAATCTACGCCGGAAAAAAAACGCGTTTTGGCCGGATCGAACAAACGGGCTCGGCCTATCTCGCAAAAGGTTGGCCGCGATTGATTTCGCCGTTCAAAGAGGGCGACCTTTTTGACGACCGTAAACTCAATAGTCTATCGGCGCGAGTCATCGGGACGGGCGTTTTCGACGGGTCAACGGCTGTGCTATCCGACGAGGAAACTGAGAATGCCGACGGGTCAGTCACGCGCAACGTTCTCTTGGACGTTGAACAAGGGGCGATCAATACGATTAGCGGCGAAGTCGGTTACTCGACCACCGATGGCAGCGGCGTCGAGGTCATCTATGAACGGCGAAATTTTATCGGATACGCCCAAACGCTCACCTTATCTTCTACGCTTAAAACGAACCAGATAAGCGTTGGCGCGGATTACAATATACCTTTTGCTTGGCGGGTCGACCGGGAGCTGGATATGGGCGGCATTATTTCGCGCGAAGACACGGATGCTTTCACGGGAGAGCGCGCCACGACAGCCGCGAAATTAACGCAAAAAATCTCGCCCAGATTTAAAGTCCTTGCGGGTGTGGAATTAGAGGCCTCCCAGTATGAAGAAGACGGCGAGGAGATTAGGTCCTATCTCGTGAATGGACTGGCCAGCGCCCATTATGACAAGCGCGATTCAATTCTGGACCCCGTAACAGGCTATCTGCTGGAAGCCGATATTACGCCGTCATATAACTTCGGCGAACGCGACGGTCTCTTCACCGTCGCGACAGCCAGCGGCAGTGCCTATCGCCGTGTCTCGGATAGTCTTGTCGTCGCGGGCCGGGTTAAAACCGGTACGATTTTTGGCGCAGATCAGGACAGCGTTCCGCTTAACCGGCGTTTTTATTCCGGCGGCGGCGGGTCCGTGCGCGGCTTTGGCTATCAAACGATTTCTCCCACAGATGCCGCCGGCGATCCGATCGGCGGAAGGTCAATTGCAGAAACCAGCGCGGAGCTGCGGTATCACGGGGAAAGCCCCTTTGGCTTTGCCGCCTTTGTCGACGCCGGAAGCGTCAGTAGCAGCGACATTCCCGACCTGTCCGATGTTCGCTACGGCGCGGGCGTTGGCTTGAGATATTACACGAGCTTCGCCCCAATGCGGGCCGATATCGCGATCCCGCTGAACAAGCGCGACGGTGACAACTCATTCCAGATTTACATCAGCGTCGGGCAGGCGTTCTGATGGCGTCTGAAACACCCACTATACCGGCGCCTGAAACGGCGCCCAAAACGGCGAACCAACCGACTTATAAATCGAGCTGGACGCGGCGCATATTATTTGCGTTTCTGGCGCTACTCGCGCTCATCATCCTCGTAATTTTGGCACTGCGGTTTTACATCACCACGGCCTCCGGCGCGCGGTTTATCGAAAACCAGATAAATGGCCGCAGCTTTGGACCTGTTGAATCCGTCGAAATCTCGGGCCTTTCCGGCGATCCGCTCGACAATTTTACTGTTTCCAAAATTGAAGTCAGAGATAAAGACGGAGTCTGGCTGACTGCGCGGGATTTAACGCTGGCATGGTCGCCCCTTGCGCTGCGCGAGCGCCACGTAAAGATTGACCGCCTCAAGGTCGACCAAGTCAATGCCCTGCGCCGTCCTGTCCTGAATGATGGGGAGCCCTATCAAGGCGAATTTCCAAAAATCTCAGCGCAGGATATTCTCGTGTCGGAATTAATTCTGCAAGACTCGGTTCTTGGGCAGAAGGCCGTCTTCACTGTAGCGGGCGGCGGCACGCTGGATGATGACGTCATCGCGGCGCGGTTGGACGCGACGCGGACAGACGCGGCAGGCGATAAATTCAAGCTCGATTTTACAAAGGCAAAAGACGGAAACTTGAGCGGCGAGTTTGATATTCGCGGCGTCGCAGGCGGACCCATCGCGCGCCTCATACAAGCTCCGGATAATCTCGCCGTTATCGGTGTCGGCGATCTGGCGGGAACGCCTGAACAAGGCCAAGGGGATTTCAATCTCGCCTTTGGGGCGGCCGACGTTGCCAGAGGCAGCGCCGCTTGGACAGCTGAAAAGGCCACGTTAAACGCTGATATTGATATCGGAAGCTGGACACGGTTTGAGCCGCTGAGCCGCCGCGCGGGCGATAAAATTTCGCTGACCGGATCGGTTGACCGCGCCGCGAAAAATGCGCCCTTCACCTTAAGTGTCAAAGCGCCCAAATTAGCCTTAGATGCAAACGGGGCTCTGCCGGATGAAGGCTATATGCCTGAACGTGCTAATATCAAGGTCGCGGCGGCGCGGGTTTCGGACTTCGTTGACTTGCCGGAAGGCTTTACCGTCGGAGACGGGTCAGCTTCAGGCGATGTGACGACTGCGCCGGGTTACGCCTTCAACGGGCGGGTCAATCTCGCATCCGTGAAAACGCCTTACGGCACCACGTCTCGTATCTCAGGCCCGCTCGCCGCGACGCAATCAGCGGATGGTACTTATCGATATAATACCGACCTCAATTTCTCCGATATAGTTCTGGCGCAATCTGCGCCAATTGAATTGGGCCGCTCTGCCAAGATCACCTCAAAGGGACGGATCGATCTCGATAGGCAGAAAATCAATTTCGAAACCTCGACGCTTGTTTCCGGGCCGACAAATGTCACAGCGAAAGGACAAGCGACATGGGATACTCTGACCTGTGATATAAGCGGAACAACGCAAACAGCTGTCCTTGCCCAAGGCGCGCTTCCCGCGGGCGCTTTGAACGCGTCATATGACATCAGTAAAACTGAAAGCTCTGCCATTGCACTTTCGACGGAGGGCCGGTTCGCGCCTGACACCCCCTTTGCCGCGCCTATTGGCACATTGATCGGCGAGGAATTGGTGTTCCAAACACGCATGTCCCCCATCGACGGCGGTATCGCGATTTCAGAGGCTAACGTCTCCGGCGACAATATCCGCGCGGCCCTCGAAGGCCGTATAACCGACACATATGATATATCGGGCGAGGCATTGCTGAGTTCGCCCGTGACCTATAAATCTGCCGCGCTTGGCGAGACGTCCGAAGCCAGCTTCACCTTAACGGGGCCGCGCACTGACCCCGACTTGCGTCTGGATGCGAAATCGAGCGACGTCACGATCAGCGGGCAGACCCTCACCTCCCCGCGCCTGCGTGTCGAAGTGCAAGATATTTTTGAGGCTCCGAAAGGTCCGGTCCAGTTCGAAGCGCAGACCGCTTATGGCGATCTTTTGGCAAGCGCCCAATTTGCCTCTCGCCCCGGTGTCTATGTCGCCGAAGATATTGTTCTGACGCTTGATGACTATTCTGCGACGGGCGCGCTCAGCGTGCCGGAGTCAGGCCTGATGACGGGTCAATTTGAAATGGACCTCCCGGAGGAAGATGGCCGCTACGCCCGCGCGTCAATCGCGCTAGCCCCGCGAGGGACGGAACAAGGCGTGACATTAAATGTCGATGCCAAAGACATAGAGCTGGCCAATTTTGAATTTGATAAAATCATTGCGACCGCCGACGGAACTTTGGCGCAATTGGCCGGCGAGATCGATACCAAAGGCCGCCGGATTGACGGCGCGCTGAGCCGCGGGTTTGAACTCGCCGCGCCGGTCACGCTGACGAGAACCCCGGATAACGCTTACCGCGCCGAAACCTCGCCTGAAGGAAGCTATGGCGACATTGCGCTTGGGGCCTCTGCGCCTATTGAGGTCTCTTATGACGGCGGGACTTTATCCCTGACGGCGCCGCTTACGGTTGCCGCGCAGCCGGTGGACATCGTCTATGAGCGCGAACCCGGCCGCGAGCGTTTAAAACTCAGCGCCTCAAATCTACCTGTCACCTTACTGCCGATGCCGGGCAATCTCGCCGATACACGAGGGCGCATGGCCGCCGACGTCAATCTGGAATCGACAGGCGGCAGCACGACCGGGCGCGCGGATTTTACGCTCAAAGACTGGCGCGGGTTTGATATGAAGAGGGAAACCGGAATTGACGCGACAGCGGTCCTGACCGTGGACGACCGCCGGGCTAATCTGGCTTTGGAAGGCACAGCTGTTGGGGACGGTAGTGAGTCCGGCGGCTTCACGGTCGACGGCCAGGCAGAATTTGGACTGAACGGCGGCGCGTCCCTGACCGGATTACGGCTGGACAGCGACGCCCCTGTCTCCGGCGATTTTAAAGCTTCGGGAACGGCGGCCTCAATATTTGGCTTGGTGACGCCGAGCGACGCGGAGCTGGGCGGAAGCTTGGACGCCAATTTGCGCCTGACGGGCACGGCGAGCGCGCCGCTGATTGACGGGCAAGCGGCGGGGCAAGGCATTAGGTTCGAAGCGCCGGAGCTGGGCACGCGCATTCGTGACGGCCGGTTCACGGCGCGTTTCCGAAATGACAGCCTCTCCGTCACTGACCTCTATGTCTCCGACTCCGATAACGGCACGCTGCAAGGCGGCGGTGAATTTACGCTGGGTGAGCTCGGGCGTCCCATCGGGTCGCTGAACATCGACGCCAAAGGCTTCCAAGCCTTAGATCGCAAAGATATGAAAGGCCGCGTCAGCGGAAAAATGGCCTATGAAAGCCGCGCCAAAGATTCGGGTCTGACCGGAAACATAAAAATCAACGAAGTCGAGGTCCGCCAATTCGTGACAGGCAAAACGAGCGTTATTGAAATCGAGGTCGAAGAAATTAATCGCCCCGAAGATCAAAAAGCCGCGGCGTTCCAAGAGCCCGCCCTGCCCATAAATCTGGATATAAATTTGACCGCGCCGCGAAAGATATATGTCCGCAGCCGCGGTTTGGATGTGGAACTCTCGACCGACCTTCGCATAACGGGAACCCTTACAGAGCCGATATTAAACGGCGACGCCGAAGTCGTTCGCGGCGGATATAAGATCGCCGGTAAGGAGCTGCAATTCACGGAAGGGCTCATTAAATTTAACGGCAAATTGGCGGACGCCCGCTTGGACCTTGTCGCTGAAACAGAAACAACGGATATCACCGCGAAGGTCGACATCAGCGGCACGGTCAAAGACCCGGAGATCACGCTCACGAGTACGCCCGACCGTCCGCAAGATGAAATTCTCTCCGTTCTCCTATTTGGCCGCTCTGCGACAGAGCTCTCCACAATTGAAGCCGCGCAGCTGGCCGGTGCCCTGGCTCAGTTCTCAGGCTCCGGCGCGGGATTTGACCTGTTGGGCGGCCTGCGAGATGCGTTTGGTATCGGGCAGCTCAGTGTTGGCTTTGCTGATGACGGCACGGCGCAAATCACCGGCGGGCGATATTTGGCAAAGAATGTTTACCTTCAGGTCTTCTCCGGCGCGAATGGGGATCAGACCGGCGCGGTCATAGATTGGGAGATTCGCAAGAACATATCCCTGCGGTCTAAACTGCAATCCGGTAACGCGCAGGAAATATCGCTGTCCTATAAAAAGGACTTCTAGCGCCCCCTATATACCGGACGTTCCCGCGCGTTCACCTGCCGCTCAGATCGGGGCCGAACCTTTGCCACAATTGGGCGGGCTCGCCGTAATTGCGGCCATATTACAAAACTATTGCCCCAAAATCAGCACAGAGCCGTCCAAGCCTCGCCCTTTCCGCCCTTCATTTAGGTTTCATCGAAAAACTTAACGGGCTTGAAGAAAGGGCTACCACCATGACAACACTTTTAAAGACAGCAGCCATCGCCGCACTGATTACCGGCTTCGCAAATACGGCGCTCGCCGGATCGCCTTATGCGTACCAATCTAATGATTACCTAGCAATGGTGGAGCCCGTCGAAATGATCACGCCTTTCGCTGAGACAACAGTGCTCGCAGAGATCGAGACCATCGACACAGCCGCCCTTAATCCCGCCTCTCGCATTGCTGTGGCGCGGCTCGATGGCGGCCGCCTGATCCCGACACCCTACGGCGAAGAATTCGACTGGAAGATGCTCAATGAGCGCAGCGACCTAAACATCGAAGTCATGAATGCCGGCGACTACCTCAAATATATCCCGGAAATCGCCTTTGACGGCGTCGATACCGACAACAAGATTGACGAGATCCGCCTGACCGCCGCCAATGAAGGCTACTCACACGTCATCCTCTACGGCATGGGCGCGGACGCTTACTGGTCCAGCTTTGGCGGCAAGGCCCTCTCTGAGACCGGACTGACCGTGCATGAGGATTGCGACAGCTGGGACAAGGCGAAAGCAAAAGCCCTCCTTGTCGACACCCACACAGGCGAAGTTCTGGGCGCGGCCAAAGCGGATGATGTCACCTATAATATTGGCTACCTCGCCGATGACATGGAGCGGGTGCTGAACCGGCTCACCTAAGACCACTAAGATCTGCCGCCTCTACGCTTCGCGATTTTCACCCCCTTGAATTTGCGAAGACTTGGCAGAGCAAACAGGCGCGAGGCCTCTCCCCTCGCGCCTACCTTTTTATGTTTTATCCCCAGAGTTAGACTTATACACAAAAGGACTATATTCCTAACATGAATCGCGCTATGATGTCATCAATTACCTGATCGCTTCTCAAAATCTTTAGTTCGTGGAGACCTTTAATAATGAAACAAATAGGGTTACAAAAAGCTGCTGATAAATTGAGGCGGGCTAGTCAAGCTCTTGATAGAATTAAAAAGAACCACATTAGCGGCGATACTTTTGAAACATTTATAGACGATGACTGGTCGCTTTTTTTAGAGAGCTTGAACAGTGCTTATGAAGTACTTTTAGCGACGAGCAGAAAAAGTTCGTCACAAAACATGCAATGGTTCGGTTCCAAACCAAAAAAAACCGTCAAAAATGATTCACTGCTAAGATACCTCAGAGCCGCGAGAGGAAGTGACTTTCATGGCATAGAAAAAATTACAAAAACAACTCAAAAAATTGACTATGCTGCACCAAATCAACCGCCTCCCGCAATTTCATTTCATGTGAAGACAAATACAGGCGAAACCGTAGTTCTAGGTGGACCTGAGAGCGAATGGATTACTCTTACAAACCCTGAAGTTAAGCTTATCCCAATAGTGGATCAATATAGCACTGAATTTAAGCTCCCAGCAACACACCTTGGAGACGATCTTGAAGACAAAACGTTGGTGGCGCTAGCAGAAGCTGGCCTTAGGTATTACCTCTCTCTATTATCCGATTGTGAGTCCCTCTCGTAATCAACTCAGATTGAAATCATCAAAGGATATCAGCGATTTTATCCCCACTGTTATCCTTACACACAAAAGGACTATATTCCTAACATGAATTGCGCTATGACTCGCGGGCTCATCACGCCCTAAGGTCCGCTCATGGTATTCGTCGCAGATAATGATTCTATTCACGGTTCAGAGCAACAGCTCGACTCCACGCCGCAGAGCCAGGAGGCCGAGGCCGCGCTGCTCGGCGTGCTCCTTTATGACAATGAGGTTTACCACAAGATCTCGCCTATCATTCAGGCCAAGCATTTCTATAACCCCGTTCATGTCCGTATTTTCGATGCCGTCGCCCGCCTGATAGAAACAGGTAAGCTGGCCGATGCGATTGTCCTCAAGAACCGGTTTTCACAAGATGAAACCCTCGTCGATATTGGCGGCGTGGAATATCTCGCGCTGCTCCTCGACAATGCTCCGCCGACCTCGACGGCGACGGAATATGCCAAGCTGATTTTCGATCTGGCGATGCGCCGCGAGCTTATCCGCCTCTCCGACCTCATCAAGCAAACCGCGACGGACCCGGACAGCGAAGCCGACGCGCAGGCCCAAATTATTGAGGCAGAAAGCCAGCTCTATAATCTCGCAGAACTCGGCGGCACGCAGCAGGGCTTTGTCGATTTCGAAAATGCGCTGCTCGCCTCAATAGAAATGATGTCCGCCGCCTTCAGCCGGGACGGCAATCTGTCCGGCATATCCACAGGCCTCATTGATTTAGACAGGCAGCTCGGCGGGCTGCATAAATCCGATCTGATTATTCTCGCGGGACGGCCCTCTATGGGGAAAACCTCGCTGGCGACAAATATCGCTTTCCACGTCGCGAAACATTTCAAAAAAGAAAAAGACGAGAACGGAATTGAGAAAACAACAGACGGCGGCGTCGTCGGTTTCTTCTCCCTCGAGATGAGCTCGGAACAGCTCGCCACAAGGCTGCTCGCCGAACAATCCGGCGTATCGTCTCACCATATTCGCCGCGGCGATATCACAACCGCGCAATATGAGCATATTCGCGACGCCGCCGACGAGATCATCAAAATCCCGCTGCATATTGACGATACGGGCGGCCTCTCCATCGGCGCGCTTTCCGCACGCGCGAGGCGGCTGAAACGCCAGCGCGGGCTGGACTGTATCGTGGTGGATTATCTGCAGCTTCTGACAGGCGGCGCGGGGATGAATAATTCCACCAACCGCGTGCAGGAAGTCTCCATGATTACGCAAGGTCTCAAAGCGCTGGCGAAAGAACTCGACGTTCCCGTCCTCGCCCTCGCCCAGCTCTCGCGCCAAGTCGAGCAGCGCGATGATAAGCGCCCGCAGCTCTCTGACCTGCGCGAATCAGGCTCAATCGAGCAAGACGCCGATGTCGTGATGTTCGTCTTCCGCGAAGAATATTATCTCTCGCGGACAGAACCAAGCGAGGACAACGTCGCCGAACATGAAGAGTGGATGGCAAAAATGGAAAAACTCCACGGCAAAGCCGAAGTCATCATCGGCAAACAACGCCACGGCCCGATTGGGACGGTAGCCTTGAGCTTCCAGCCGAACCTGACGAAGTTTGGCAATTGGGTTGAAGAGGATTACGGCCAAGGCGGCGGGGCGTTTTAAGCGCCATCCGGGGAAGGATAATAGGCAATCATAGTTGAATCCTATGCGTGTTTAAAATGCCAGTGCTGAATATCATCTCATGAACTTCAGAGCCGTGTTCGAGAGTTAATTCCCCGACTCACCGGCTTTTCAAACAATTGAATTGGCAGGGGCGTGGCGGCCTCATGGCGGGCTGCTGGCGTGGCCTTGGCGAGCCCATTTTGTTTTAATCGCTTCATGTGATATACTCATGAAAGGAGCGCATCATGGCTTTTACGGCCGACACCGAAAAAATTAAACGCTGGCGCCAAGAGCGTCAATGGTCACAGGAGCATTTGGCGCATCTGGCTGGAATAGGTTTGCGCACGCTTCAGAGGCTTGAGAACGGCGGGCCCGCATCTTCGGAAACCCTACGTGCACTGGCCGCGGCCTATGATGTCGATGTAATGACTTTAATGATCGACGAGGACGCGCAAGCTTTGCGGACGATCAGAGCGCGCAATGCTGAGCTGCGTAAAGGCATTCAAATATCGTTTTGGATTCATCTGGCCTCCTATGGAATAGGCATGGTCACTTTTCTCGGTATTGGCCTCGCGGCGGGCGGAGATATATTCGTCATGCGCGCGCCAATGGTCTGGTGGACGGTCGGTCTCGCCGCTCATGCGGGCACGGTCGGAATCATCGAAGCTGTCACACGTTATAATGAACCTGCGACTGGAGTGGGCGAGGATTAATTAAACCCAAGAAAAAGGAGGGCGCGATGAGCATTGAGGATAAGCATATTGACGCCGCGCCTTTGCCTATCGACACAGTCGCGGAAGATCTCTTCGGACTGAATCTACGGGGCCTGCGTTCTATTGGCGTGTTGTGGCGCAGTCCCAAACTGTATTTTGACGCGGCCCGGCACGTGGATTGGCACGATAGCTTTACACCCTCCATCCGCTTGTGGCTCTTCTTTTTCGCCCTGCTCTCATTCTTCAAGTTTTGGTGGGTCGGCAATAGCGACGGCATGATCGAGGCCTATGCAAACGGGTTTGCTCAGGCGGAGTTACCTCTACCGGTGGGTATGACTTACCGCGAGGTTGGCCGGGAAGCCGTCCTTTTGGTATTCGGTCTGTTGCCCTTGTTTCAAATCACCGCAACCTTTTTGCTGGCACTAACCTTTCCCGTTTGGGGAGAGCCTACAACCGCAGCCTTACGCCAACGATATTTATTTGCGGTTATTGTGCCAAGCTTGAGCCTGATGCCAGTTTTCATGACCGTTATGATGTTTGTGCCGCCTCAATACCTGACACTGTATGGGTTGGGATTGGCGGCGCTAACATGGATCATTGACTTTCAGACTGGCTATCGCGGTGCATTTCAAACGGCGGAACCATCAGGTCGAATTTGGCGGGCATCGCTTCTGTCGCTATGCGTTGTCGGACTTAATATTGCGACTACACTGACCGCGCAACTCTTAGGTATCATTCTGACGACGCAAAAATATGGCGGGTCTTTTCTGGGGTAAGTCTGCGTTCTCTTGAAAAAATTCCCCCCCATCCGTCATTACCGGGCCAATCGCGTCGGACAGTTTCAGTGTCCTTTGGCTCATATCCGGTAATCCAAGGTGCAGACTTGCTTCCAGATACGCTGTATCTGCTCTCACCGAACCCACGGCTCCATGGATTGCAAGGACAAGCCTTGCAATGACGGTTGAGGGAAAATGCAATGCCCCTCCTCTCCCAGCGTTTAAAAAAACGCAAGGGGGAGAGGTCGCCTTGAGCGATAGCGAATGGCGGGCGCGACGTGTCCGAAATCAATGAAGTAGATTTAAACGCAGCGCTGAACAGGCGGCGCTTGTTCAGTTTCTTTCCTTTCCTTGTGTGAGAGCACCCCCTCTCTGTCATCCTCCGACTTGATCGGAGGATCCATTTGAGTTGGGTAGCGGCTTTTTAATTAGCTTTCTTTCACGCCTATTCCGGGCTGCATGGATCATCGGGTCGAGCCCGATGATGACAAAATCAGAGGATTTGGAATGATCCGAACAGCAAAGCTGTTCGGCGCTCCGTTGCATTTGGTCCCCCGGACCAAATGCGGTCACTACGCGTCCCTCATTCAAAAAATCAAAAACCACTCTATTCCAACACCTTACCCCCAATTCCAAAAACATAATCCTCGAATGCGAAACCCGTGATAAATTGGGGTCGTTCTTTGGATCACGGGACAGGTAGGAGCTCACCTGCTGGATTCATAGACGATGGGTCTGAGCGCCTGAGTGTGAGAACTCGGAGTGTGCCGGGACTTTTGTGGTGAGAGACGACCTCTGGGTGTTGAACCGGGGTACTCGAAAATCTGAAAAGATTTTCGTTTGCGTGACCGGAACGCCTAACTGAGGGACCCCCGACCGCTGCATCAAAAACCATCGCCGCAGGGCCTAGCAATTCGCGCAAGCGAAATGCGGGGTTGGAATGGGCTTCCGGCCCAATCCAATTTGGTTTCCGCGTAAAACATTACTTCTATTCGGTCTCCGTCGTGGGGGCCGACCCTGCGGGCAGTCCCGCTTAAACAATAACTGTCGGCTGACCCAAGTTGAAACCATAGTTTCAACGGGGGCAGTAGGAGGTTTCGCTTGGCTAATTATATATCATCCAACAACCAGCCCGTAATCGAGTAGCGCCCATGTCCGGCAAAGCTGGCGACTTGGGTGACGATGTGGCGGCGGGGAACTTTGAAAAGGGTCAGGGAATTAAATGTCGGGGTGAAACCGCATTGCACCGTATCATCATCATCGAGCATCAAGAGCTGACCGCCCCAATTGGCCGGCCAGTCTTTGGTAAAGCCCATGACATAGGCCACGCGTCTGTCCTGCGTATCCCCCGTGTCATAATGCGTATTGAGAAAATGGCCTTTTGCGTATTTGGTCGCTTGGCAATCCAGCTTGTTACACGTCGGCTCGTCCGTGATGGTTTTCACAAAATCGAGCACCTCAAATGTGTTGAGAAACTCTGTCATCGCGTGGAGCGGCCAGTCCGGATCGAGGCCTTTGATATAGGCCTGAATCATCGGGTAGCAGGTATAGAGATAGGAAAACCCGTCCCGCGCCTGCGTGGCGACTTGATCGAAAATTTTGTGACGCTCCGCCTGCGGAATGGCTTTCCACTCTTCCGCCCGGTAATATTTGTGAGCCTCTTCGGCGGTCGCATGCACAAGATGCCAAGGCGTATTATTAACGAGGATATCGTGGATTTTCTCGGCTGTTTCATCGGGAAACAGACGCGTAATGCGAACAAATCCGTCTTTCGCATAGCGTGCTTTATAGTCTTCGACATCATGATCATGTCGTAATTCAAGGAAAAGGTTAGACATATAGCTCGGACGTTATCGAATAGAAATTTCAATCGCCGCATTTAGCGCAAATTATTCCATTTTGCAAAACGGAATAATTCTCTATAAATTGCGGTTCGCCGAAAATTTATCCGAACGCCGCGCTATAGTTTTTTCGTCTCGCAGGTGAAGTCAGCGATGGCCTTGTCAATGTCGCCCATGGTTTCATTTTCGACATCGTCCAATTCCGTCATCGGCTTACCCAAGCGGTCCATGCGCGGATCGGCTTCCATCATCATGACCGTATAGCCTTCGCCGAGTAATTTTACGTGGCTTGCAGAATTTTCGTCGCATAGGACCAGGCGTTTCTCGTAATAAGGCCCTTCGCGGAAATCATGGCGCGACACGACGATTTTCTTGCCATTGGCAAAGCTCTTCAAATCAGCGGCATAGACGCGAAGACCTTTGGCACCTTTGATTTTGATACGCTTTTTATTGATGTCATAGCGTCCGTCGCGGGACCGGCTATCGTTCAGATTTCGGGCCCGGCGGGACTCAAAGTTATAGCTCGCCCAGGTCACCTTGGATGTGCTGAGAAAGTTCCGATTGACCCATTGCTCCGGCTCGTCAGCCGCGCTGATGAGAAACCAATCGCCCATTGTCTGCCGCGCCTCGACCCTATCGCCAATTTTCAACATGCCGACAACGTCGCCGGCGTAGGGATTATCCCGGACGCGCAGCCGCTCCGCATCTACCCAATAGGCAATGGGGTCCTCGACGCGCTTGATCCGCGAGCTTTGCGGCTTTGCCTCTATCGCCTCGGCGGCTACCGATATGTCCTCAGGCGCCGACTGCGCTTGCGCCGCGCAGGCCGCGCCAAGACAAATCGTAAATGACGATATCACTGCATATAAATGGGACTTTAACATATTCATCCGCCTAACTCATGGTTGTAAATTCCGCTTACCCTTCCCGCATATAGTAAATAGGCGATTAACGCGCGCCGGATTTTGCGGAGCCGCGGCCCCGAAAACTATGAATAGGCTGAAATGATGATGGGGTCTGCCGGCCGAAAAAATCAGGCGTTCAATTTCTCGCATAGGGCGATCAACATATCGGAAGGGAAATTATAATCCGGGAGTGACTCAAATCGGCTGTCGGGCGTTCGAAAAGCTGTCATGTTTACACTCGATTCTCGCCGGCAAGACGCCTATTTTCTCTGCGCCGCGACCAGGTGGCCGTCGATAATTGTTTCTCCGAGCAGTTTCGCCGCCTCTACGCGGTGCAGACCCTCCTGCAACACATAACGTCCTTTGCCCAAACGCACATAAATCGGTTTTTGAAGCCCGTTCTCCAAGATGTCTTCAGCCAGTTCGATAACTCTTTCCTCATCCAACGTTTTTAGCTTAGCCGCCGGGACGTAAATTTTATCGAGGGGAACATCGACAATCCGCATATGAAACTCCGAAATTTATGCTATGCACATAGGCAGAGACCGGCGCAAAATGCAATTGAGATGATATGAGTAAATACGCATTCCCCCCCCATGAACCTGTGAGTTTGCCCATTATTGGTCAATCGGATCGTTTCCCGGTGCGCCGAATTTATTGCATTGGCCGAAATTATGCAGATCATGTCAAAGAAATGGGCGGCGATGTCGCGCGCTCTGAGCCGATATTTTTCACGAAAGCCGCCGAAACAATTGTTCAGAGCGGACAAGACATCCCCTTTCCGCCCAACACGTCAAATCTGCACTATGAAGTCGAACTTGTTGTCGCCATTGGACCTGATTTAGCGGTCTTTGGATATGGTGTCGGGATTGACTTGACCCGCCGCGATTTACAGTCTGCCGCCAAGAAGAAAGGCGGCCCTTGGGCGCGGGCGAAGAACTTTAACCGCTCAGCCCCTTGCTCAGCCCTGACGCTCGCCGGTGACGTCGACTTGTCAAAGGCACGGATCGTCTTGCGTAAAAACGGCGACATCGTCCAACATGGCGCGCTCGCGGATATGATTTGGAATATTGAAGAAGTCATCGAGAAATTACGAGACGACATGGATCTGCAAGCCGGAGACCTGATTTACACCGGAACCCCCGCTGGTGTCGGACCGGTCCATGTCGGCGATGAATTATCCGGCGGAATTGAGGGTTTGCAGCGCATCACAGTTCGGTTTATCTAGGTGGAGGCCTTTTTATTGGTCGGTGCCTATCGGGGGATAAAATAATGTCAGCAGACGCAGACTTCACTCATGACGACATTTTGTTACCGCTCGCCCTCACGGTTATCATCGACAAGAAGGTGAAAAAGCCGGAAATGGACGCCCTCATGCGGCGGGCCTCCGGCTTATTTGATCTTTTTGAGCTCCCGAAGTTACCGGAAAAAGAGGTTTATGCCTGGTTTGATAAACATGCTGCTGACTTACAGGCCAAGCTTAAGAGCCCGCGTAGAAATACCCTCGTCCTGCGCGCGCTGTCTCGCTTTAAAGATGACCGTGATGTCGAAGCGATTTACGACGCCATGGTCTCAATTTGTGTGAGCGACCACGAATATGTTCTTGATGAGAGCGAGCTCATCAAATCAGCCGCCTCTATCTGGGGCTTTGCCAGACCACCGATAAAAATCGACCGGTAGGAGCGATTACGTCTTTGCGTTTTGGCGCGGCAGCACGCGTGCGCGGGCTTAAGAATTTGACTCTTTTTCCATCGCTTCCATCCGGCGTTGATCCTTTTTACGATCAGTCTCCAGAAGGTAACGTTTGCGAATACGAATAGACTCAGGCGTCACTTCGACCAGCTCGTCATCATTGATATATTCCAGCGCGAGTTCCAGCGTCATCGTGATCGGCGTCGTCAGGGTCACGGCTTCGTCGGTCCCGGATGCCCGGACGTTGGTGAGCTGTTTGCCTTTCAGCGGGTTTACCGTCAGGTCATTATTCCGAGAGTTCTGCCCGATAATCATCCCCTCATAAACTTCCGTCGCGTGGCCAATAAACATCTCGCCGCGCGCTTGCAGGTTCCAAAGCGCGAAGGCCAAGGCCTTACCGGTAGAATTGGAAATCAACACACCTTTTTGGCGACGGCCAATGCCCGCTTTTGTGCGCGGCTTATAGACATCGAAGTTATGGTAGAGCAGACCTGACCCTGACGTTAAGGTCATGAATTCAGAGCGAAAACCAATTAATCCCCGCGTCGGAATTTCGTAGTCCATCCGCACGCGGCCGTTCCCGTCAGGCACCATGTCTTGCAGGTTACCCTTACGCTCGCCGAGTTTTTCCATGATGGAGCCTTGATGGTCGGCTTCGACATCCACGGTCAGTTTTTCATAAGGCTCGCATAACACGCCATCGATCTCTTTATTCACCACCTGCGGGCGGGAAATTGCGAGCTCGAAACCTTCGCGGCGCATGTTCTCGATGAGGATAGAGAGATGCAATTCCCCGCGGCCTGAAACCCTAAACTTATCCGCGTCTGCAAGTTGCTCAACCCGCAGTGCCACGTTGGAAATCAGCTCTTTGTCCAAACGATCCTTAATGTTTCGCGACGTGACGAATTTACCTTCTCGGCCCGCGAAAGGCGAGTCGTTCACTTGGAACGTCATAGAGATCGTCGGCTCATCCACGGAGAGCGGCGGCAGGACTTCGACATGCTCCGGATCGCAGATCATGTCCGAGATACCGAGCTTATCAATACCTGTGAAACAACAAATATCCCCGGCAGAGACGCTTTCCATTTTCACGCGGTCAAGGCCCATAAAGCCGTAGAGGTCGACAATGCGGCCCTTGCGTTCGGTCCCGTCAGGCGACGCGATGACGACGGGCGTCTTGGCGGTCAACACACCGCGCACGACGCGGCCAATACCTATAACGCCGGTATAGGAGCTGTAATCCAAAGCTGAGACTTGGAGTTGAACGGGACCGCTGGGGTCAACATCAGGGACGGGCGCATTTTTAACAATCGCCTGAAAGAGCGGCGTCATATCTGTGCCTTCTTGGTCCGCTTCATCAGACGCCCAGCCGTTCAGAGCGGAAGCGAAAACAACAGGGAAATCGAGCTGCTCGTCCGTTGCGCCGAGGCGGTCAAAGAGATCAAATGTCTGGTCGACAACCCAATCCGGGCGCGCGCCAACACGGTCGATCTTATTGACAACCACAATGGGACGCAGCCCTTGGGCGAGCGCTTTCTTGGTCACAAAACTCGTTTGCGGCATCGGGCCTTCAACGGCGTCCACCAAGAGCACAACGGAGTCGACCATGGAGAGCACGCGCTCGACCTCGCCGCCAAAGTCCGCATGGCCCGGTGTGTCGACGATGTTAATGCGCCAATCCTGGCCATCCGGCGCTTTCCAGCCAATGGCTGTGTTCTTCGCGAGAATGGTAATGCCGCGCTCTTTTTCAATATCGCCGCTATCCATGACGCGCTCTTCGCGGTCCCCTCGCTCGTCTAGCGTACCAGATTGGCGCAGGAGCTTATCAACAAGCGTAGTTTTTCCGTGGTCAACATGGGCCACGATAGCAACGTTACGAAGGAATTCGACAGAGTTAGACATGATGGTATTTCACAATAATTGAGCGTTCGCGCGCCCTTAGCGGAATAGGTGTGGATGTCCAGTGCAGATGGCATTTTCGGCCATGCGAAACCTCCTACTGACAATCGCGTGTTCAGCCGAAGTGCGAAATTCCTATAATTAGGACAGCCCGCGTGACGATCTCCGCGATGGAGACCAGAATATAAGTTTTGTTTTACGCGACGACCGTCACGCGGCAGCAGTTGTAGATGCAGCGGGCGGGGGTCCCTCAGTTAGGCGTTCCGGTCACCCATACCCGTTTTATTGGATATGACCCGGTTCAACACCCAGAGGTCGTCTCTCACCGCAAAAGGTCCGGCACAGTCTGGGAACTAAACCCCAGATGCTCAACCCTGCCGTCTCCCAGACCAGTCAGAAAGCGCTAACCTGTCAAGTGCCCAGAAGAACAGCTTAAAGATGACACAGTTTTCCAAAGCGCGGACGCATCTTTTTTCAACATTGATTTTATTAGGAAAATTGGGGTTTGAATGTAGGAAAGAAATTTTAGCGTGAGGTTTTAGTAGGATGATTTGCCCCCAAAAGGGACAAAACCTCAGAGGCTTAAGACGCCCAAAAACGGCCGCTGGTAATGTTTTGGCAATAAGGTAATTTGCGACCAGAATAGATCCCTACCAAAAGCGATTAATTCATTCGATAGGCGAGAACTCAGGTAATTATAAAACCTCTGCTAACATTGACCCAAATCTGGAGCATACTCGAAACCGCCAGGCCCTTGGGGCCAGCCAGTTAGGGACTACAGACGCCTCCAATTGCCACTTAGCCGGTCCTTAAGAGTAAAAATCAAAGGGAGAGAGAACAATAGACATAGATAAATAGAGGCTTGAGTGCTAATTTTTACTTGGTTTAGTGACAAGAATACAAAGTAAGTTGTCGAAATTATGAGAAGTATGAACCAAGAAATCACATCCCTTTTCTTTGCTTTTGCTTTGGTCGGGTCAAAATAACACGCGAGGTATTCTCCCGTCTTTCGAGTTATTCTTCGTTCCGTGTTATTGCCAAATGGAAAAAGGTCAAATGCCTCACCAACGTTTGCAGTGTTCAGGTCAATCCTAATCATATTGGTTGACCCTTTTCTCAAGGAGAGAAGTTGTTTCGTCTTCTGCACAAAAAAAGCCGGATCATAACTATCTATTGAATCTAAAAACTTATCGAAATTTTCTGAAACTATAAATAGTGCATCCGAGTCAGGGCTCAAAATTGCAATCTTGCAAGTCGATGACCTGATATCGGTTAGGTAGATAAAGTTACCGCTTGTGTCTCTGCCTATAGGAAGGACATCTCTGGCAATCTCGAAAAAAAAGTTTCTACTGATAGTCCAAGCAACATTCCAGGTTATCTGCACCGTCCCAATTTTAAAACTGCCGTACTCAGTTGCCATCTCAAGCCATCGCTTCGCGAAGCCCAATTTTTTCATATAAGTCAGGTCTTGAGGGGTCAGTTTGTTCGACGATAATACTTTGGATTCATAGTTCATACGTTCGTCGATCAACCGAAGTAAAAAAATTCAACACGCAGATTAAAACGACCAAAATTCGTCGTAAAATCGGACATGCAATCATCTTATCAGACAAAGCTTAATCGTCGCTTATGACTTGAAATAGGCCAAACCTGAGCGTCCTAAAATCGCTCCAAAACGGCCGCTGGTAATGTTTGAGACACGGCTGAAAGCAACTCATTTGGGGACACTGGCTGAGGCCCCTAAGCTCTCAAATTGAGAAGAAACATGGCCCTTCAGTTTGAGTGTTTGAAGCCGTTAGCGCCAAATCCTCCTTCAAACCCCATCCCCAACCCTACCCCCGCCACTCACCTGAATCATTGAACTCTTGGTCCATCTTGCCCAAATAGGCGCAAAGCACAGGACTTCATATTATGCGCACTGATACAGCCCCGACACCGACTTTATTGTCGGAATACACGCCGCCATCCCACGCAATCACGTCTGTATATTTGGATTTTGACCTTCAGCCGAGCGCAACGACGGTACGGTCCAAGTTGGAAATCACGCGAGTGCGGGACGAGCCGCTGGTGCTGAACGGCGAGAACATTGCTTTGAAAGCCGTCAAACTCGACGGAAAAACGCTCAAGCGGTCGCAATATAAGCTGGATCAGGAAACACTGACCCTCGCGAAAACGCCGGAGAGCTTCACGCTGGAAATCGAGACGACCTGTGATCCGAGCGCCAATTCTACGCTGATGGGGCTTTATGTCTCCGGCGGGCGGTTCTGCACACAATGCGAGGCCGAGGGCTTCCGCCGTATCACCTATTATCCCGACCGCCCCGATGTCATGAGCGTTTTCACCGTTCGGATCGAAGCCGAAGCCGAGACTTACCCTTACCTGCTGGCGAACGGGAATAAGACTGAAGAAGGCCTCTCCGAAAACGGGCGGCATTTTGCGGTGTGGCATGATCCCTTCCCCAAGCCCGCCTATCTCTTCGCGCTCGTCGCCGGAGAATTTGATGTTTTGGCTGATAATTTTGTTACGGCCTCTGGCCGCGATATCCCGCTTGAAATCTTCGTCGACCCCGGAAACGCTTCGAAAGCCGAATATGCGATGGACGCGCTGAAGCGGTCAATGAAATGGGACGAAGAGGCTTTTGGCCGCGAATATGATCTCGACTTGTTTATGATTGTCGCCGTGCGCGATTTCAATTTCGGCGCGATGGAAAATAAGGGGCTGAACATATTCAACTCCTCCCTGCTTTTGGCGGATGCGGCCTCTGCGACAGATATGAATTTCGAACGCATCGAATCCGTTGTGGCTCACGAGTATTTTCATAATTGGTCCGGCAACCGCGTGACTTGCCGCGATTGGTTCCAGCTCTGCCTCAAAGAAGGTTTTACCGTTTTCCGCGATCAGGAATTTTCCGCTGACCAGCGCGGGGCGGCGGTGCAGCGCATTAAAGATGTTCGCGGCTTACGCGGGCGTCAATTCGCCGAGGATGCAGGTCCCCTTGCCCATCCCGTTCGCCCAGAAAGTTACATGAAGATAGATAACTTTTACACCGCGACGATCTATGAAAAAGGCGCTGAGCTGATCCGCATGCTCAAGACCATTCTTGGGCCCGAGCGGTTCCGAAAAGGCAGTGATCTCTATTTCGAAAAATGCGACGGCACCGCGGCGACTATCGAACAGTTTTTAGCTTGCTTTGAAGACGCGACGGGCGAAGACCTGTCGCGATTTTTGATTTGGTATCAGCAGGCCGGAACGCCGAAACTACGTGTCCAAGCCGAGACCTTACCCTCAGGCGAAGAACGTTTTCATTTCATGCAATCCACCGCGCCGACGCCGGGCCAGCCGAATAAGCAGCCCGTGGTTATACCTATCCGCTGGCAAGTTGTCGGCGATGACGGCCCGATTTCTGAGCCGCAATTAAAGATTTTAACCGGCAGCGGAACCAGCGTGACGCACCCGAAAATCGACCAGGCCTATTCCTTGTCCGTGCTGCAGGATTTCTCCGCGCCCGTTAAACTGGAAACGGATTTTTCGACCGAGGATTTACTGCGCCTCATGGCCGCAGATCCCAATGAATTTAATCGCTGGGAAGCGGGGCAAACACTCGCCCGTCAGCTTATGTCCCGCATGGCGAAATCAATTGAATCGGGGACAACGCCAAAGCCGGACACAGCCCTTCGGGGATATTGCGAGGCCCTTAAGGACACTCTGGATAACCCTAAATTTAGCAACGCATTCAAAGCCTTAACCCTAACACCTCCAGCCTATATGGAGGTCCTGCAGAGCTTGGATGAAGTTGATCCCATCGCGGTGCATGAAGCCGGAAAATGGCTGACCCGCGCGGTCGCTGACCACTTGCGAGATGACCTTGCAGATCGGTATTTGGCGCTCGGTGACACGGGTGGCTTTAGCCCCGATGCGAGGTCTGCGGGCCGACGGGCCCTGCGCAATCGCTGCTTGGCTTTACTGGCGGCGCGGCGTGATCCCGTTGCGGCGAAACTGGCGCAAACGCAGCTCTCTGAAGCGACGAATATGACGGACGAGCTTTCGGCTCTCTTCAGCCTCACTTGGCTGGGCGGGCAGCGCGTCGAAACAACTATGGAAGAGTTTTATGATAAGTGGGAGGATGACCCTCTCGTTTTGGATAAATGGTTCTCTGTTCAAGCCATGCGTCACCATGCGGACGGCATTGAGGCGTTGAAAAACCTGACCAATTCGCCGCGCTATCAGCGCAATAATCCAAACCGTGTGCGGTCCCTTATCGGTAGCTTCGCGATGGCCAATCCCGTTTTATTCCACCGCGTAGATGGATCGGGATATGCGTTCTTTGCAGACCAAGTTTTGGACATGGACAGCCGAAATCCGCAAGTCGCGGCCCGCCTTCTCGGCGCTTTCGAAATTTGGCGAAAATTAGATAAACATCGCCAAGGCCTCGTCGCAGCCCAGCTTGACAGGATTATCAAAAGCAAACCCAGTAAAAACGTGATGGAAATCGCGAAGAAAACGCGGGGGTGATGTAAAGGCCCGGCAAGTTTGACACTGTTAAATACTGTGCAAAAAGCCCTTTAAAGTCGACGGCTGTAAACGCTTTCTTTCGTCTTCTGCCATAACAACGTCTCATGTCGATTTTACGTACAGCTGAAGGTTTTAGAGATCACGTATCGGAGCAGCGTTTTAAAGTGCTGCGCCAGCCGATCGTCGACCTCAAAGACGGAACGCTTCACCATCACGAATGGCTGGTTCGTTTCGATCACGATGACCACCTGGAGGGCGTTTTACGGCCGGCAGAAGTTTCCGGCGTTATTAGAGACCTTGATCTATCGATGCTCGCGCAAGCTATCCTTGTCCTCAATGAACACCCTGACGAATCGGGAATCGCGATAAACCTGTCCGGCGCTTCGGTGGATAATCCCAATTTCAGAGCCTCCGTTATGGCTTGTTTGACAGCGCTAAAGGCGTCTCCAACCAAGCTGATTATTGAGCTGACGGAAAGTTGGAACATGAAAGACCTCAATTTCGCGGAAGTTCTTTTGTCCGAACTGAAGACCCGTGGGCACCCGGTATGCCTTGATGATGTCGGTGCCGGAGCCGCCTCAATTCGCTATTTGCGTGCCCTGCCTTGTAATTGGTTGAAGATTGACGGCGGCTTTGTCGCCGCAGCCTTTAACACGGCGAGAGACAGGGCTATTTTAAAGGCGCTTTTGTCCTTGCGAAAGGCCCTAGATGTTCGTTTTATCGCAGAGGGTGTAGAGACGGAAGAAATCCGAAAATTCGTGACAGAATTGGGATTTGATGCCGCGCAAGGCTACGCAATCGGGCGTCCTGAGCCCGAACCGAGAATTTCATAACGGATTCGCAACGAAATCGCACAAATACAGAGGGGTAATCCCTTAATCTCAATACAATATTAACCACGTTTTGTTCGACTGCAGTCGAGGTCGCCGTTACCCTATAAGGGGATGATTCGTTTGGTCTCGCGGCACGCTGTCGCGGCGGGAAGACCGACAACGAAATCGCCAATAGGCATAGGGGAATATTGATTGCAAAATCGGCCAGGCCAACATCCACATCCACACGGCGCGCTTCAACGCGCCCGGCACCAGCCCGGTGTACGTCCGGCAGGTAATGGACAGCCTGTGCCCGGACGTCCCGCAACGGGCGAAGCACCTGTATTTCAGCCGCCTGCCCCTGCCCCTGCCCCTGCCCCTGCGGCGAGTTCCGGCAGATATCGGGCCGCAGCAAACCCGGAGTCCTCTTTTTCTGCGCCTCCAGGTGTCTCGATGAGCGGAGGTGATTTTGTTAGCCGGCTCTCGGAAAGAATGGGCGGACGGGCAGTATTGCGCCGCCTATTGATCGCGACGCTCCTGTTTTTCACGCTTTTCTTAATTCTCGCGACTTGGAAATTCGTCTACGACATCAATACGGACCGTCAGGACCAAATACAGCAGTTCGAAACGACGCTTACGTCAGAGGCGAGTTCAGTTGCTCGTGCTTTAGACGCTGAGATTGAATGGATTGATACCGCCTTAGCTTTGAGAGGAACCTCTCAACAGATGGTCAACTTTGCGGCGCGATCCGGGAACATCGTCGGGGCTGCCCTTATTGACGGAAATAATAAAATTTTGGCGGATACGCGCGGCGCAGGGCCGCAACTGGCCTCACTGGATAGACGAAATTTTCCGGCAAATGGCGTGACAATTGACTCATTGATCAATGATGAGGGCGTAGCGACCCCTGTAGTCACACGAAAACTCAATAATAATTATCTCGTCGCCGCATTGGCTCCGGGAACTTTGATTGGTCAGCGCACCGGTTCGCGATCGCTGGTTCGAGATTCAGGACGCGTCATTGACGGGCCGCCCGCCATCGCATCTCAAGGGCCGCAGACCTATTACCGCATCTCCGCCAACCGCTTATCGGAAGCCATAAGAGGCTCAGACAGCTCGGGCGTTTCCCCTCTGAGAAGGAATGACCAAAAAGTCTGGTTTGGAACCGCCCGAATTCCAAACTCATATCTCTCAATTATGGACGTAGAGCCGCGACGCGCTAAAAACGGCATAACCCAAAATTTAATGTTGTTCGGATTACTATTTTTGGGGTCGGCCTGGTTGATCTGGATGTTTACGAACCAGCTGCTCAAGCAATTGGACACAGTCAGAGTGCAAAACACTGAAGAAGAAAAATCACGACAAAGATATCGCGCCGCTGTGGATGGATCAAACGGCGGAATTTGGGAGGTCGATCTGACGCGCAACGTCGCCTATCTTTCACAGTCTTTAGCGAAAACCATGGGTTTAAGCGAAACGGAAGCGACCTTACCGCTCCCGCGCTTTCTAAATTTGTTCAGCATGGCGCAACGCGATCAATTTTATAGCCTCTTGAAGCGCGCTTCCGTCAATGGCGCTTTTGAAATTGAGCTGGGCGCCGCCAATCTTCCAATTTTCCTGTCTTGCCGTGGACGTCCGACGCAGCGAGACGATCAGACAAAACTTGTTATCGGAATGGCGCTTGATGTTACCGAAGCGCGAGGCGCTCAGGCGCGATTAAAATCTGCCGAAGCCCGCCTCTTCGACGCTTTGAGATCTATGAACGACAGCTTTGTTATCTGGGATCAAATGCAGCGTCTTGTCCTTTGGAATAGTAAGTTTGAAGACTTCTTTGGATTCAAACCCGGACAGTTACAGCAAGGCATGGAATATGCGATCGTCGAATATCACGCGAGTCAAAATATCGCCCAAACCTCTGATATCGAAGGGCAAACAGGTAACGAAATCCAACTCAATGACGGTCGATGGATCCGCTATTTGGAAACACATACAGTCGACGGCGGGCGTGTGTCTATCGGGACAGAAGTCACAGCCATTCGCACAAGAGAACAACAATTACAGGTCAATCAAAACGCCTTGGAAAAAACAATTAATGTTCTCAGAAAATCACAAATCCGCATTGTCGAGCTGGCGGAAAATTACGAGCAAGAAAAAATCAGAGCCGAAGACGCCAATCACTCCAAGTCCGAATTTTTAGCGAATATGTCTCATGAACTCCGTACGCCGCTAAATGCGATTAACGGTTTTTCTGATATTATGAAAAAGGAAATGTTCGGGCCATTAGGCGATCCACGCTACAAAGAATACGTAAGTGACATTCTGTTTTCAGGTCAGCACTTGCTTTCACTCATCAATGATATTTTGGATATGTCCAAGATTGAAGCCGGCAAAATGACGCTGAATACAGAACCCATGCGTATGTCTGACATGATTGGCCAGGTCATCAGGATCGTTCGCGGGCGCGCGGACGAAAACCGCTTGAAGCTTATTTATGACGACATTCCGCTGCCTGAAATTGAAGCTGATTCCAGAGCCGTCAAACAAATCTTACTCAATCTAGCAACGAATGCGATTAAATTTACACCGGAAGGCGGCGTCGTGCGCATCGTGGTCGAGCCGAAGTCTGCGGGATTAATTATCCACGTCTCTGACACCGGAATTGGTATTTCCGAAGAAGATATCGCCCGTCTCGCTCAACCGTTTGAACAGATTGATAACCAGCATTCCAAGCAACACGAGGGAACCGGTCTTGGCTTGGCCCTGTCAAAATCACTCGTCGAATTGCACGGCGGTAATTTCCAAATTAGCTCAGTCGTCGGCGAAGGCACAACCGTTACCTTTACGCTGCCGATGTCCGTACAGGCGAAGGAGGTTCACCCTGAAGACACCGAAGTCGGAAACGAAATCTCTCGCTTGGCGCAGGACATTGCGGAAGTACTACAAGCCAGCGACCAAGGTGCCTCAGCGCCGGCTCCCGCCGATCAACCTGTAAATCATGTAGGGGACCATCGCCCGGTACCTGTTAATCCGGGAGGCAATCATACGGTACCCGTTGCTCCGCCCGGCCCGCCGCAAGCCGCGCCGCCGCCCCTGCCCGCCGCGCAGCATAACGCGGCCTAACGGCAGTCTAGATTCCTAGTCGGGCGGTTCGAATATTTATTTGTTAGGTAAAGCGAGCACGCCCTTAATCAGAGGCTGAAACTTTAGCTTTCGGGAAAACCAACGCGGCACATAATCCGGGACGGTCAAGATCACCGCCGTTATCGGCCGGCGGTAAATCTTCATTATCCCGCATGACAAACTCTGCGCGATGAAGGTCAGCAACCGCTTCAACAAGCGACAGACCGAGCCCGCTTCCGGGCAATGAGCGAGACTTGTCCAACCGAACAAAGCGTTCTTTTACGCGTTCCCGATCCCAACTGGGAATGCCCGGACCATTATCTTTAATGGCGATTTCGACACCGCCGCCACGCTTTTTCCTACTCACGAGATGAATAGCACCACCGCGAGGCGTATATTTAATCGCATTCTCCAATAGGTTAGAAACAGCCTGCGAGAGCAAACCCCTATCGGCCAGAATGAGGGTTCTGGGCGCAATTTTGGCCTCAAAACTCAATTCCGCATCCTCGCATGCGGGTTCATAAAGCTCCGCCAGATCGTCCAATATCGGTTTCGGGTCCAGCGGTTTCAAAAGCTCTCGGCGCTCTCCCGCCTCCAACCTTGCAATTCGCAGGACCGAGTCAAACGTCGATAAAAGCTGGTCCGCATCATTGGCCGCCGCGTATAATATATCCGCTTCCTTTTTATCGCCGAGTTCAACAGCGGCTGTCTCTAACCGCGTCCGCAAGCGTGTCAGCGGCGTTCTTAGATCATGGGCAACACTATCGCCCGCGTAACGCATGGCTTGCATCAAGCGCGAAATGTGATCCAGCATGGCATTCAAATGCTCTGCCAATAAATCCATTTCATCTTCTGAATAATTTCGCGGCGCGCGCCGATCCAAATTCCCCGCGCGAACATCGGTTGCGAGCCTGTTAAAGCCTTCCACGCGGCGCGCAAATCGGCGCGAGACAAAGAACGAGGACAAGAGTCCAAGCAAGAGGGCGATACCGGCAGAGGTCAAAATCGCCGTGCGAACCCGCTCTCCGGTTCTCTCAATATTCTCGACATCGCGGCCAACGACGATGCCCGCAGTGGGGTCGCCGTTCAGGAATATATTACCCACAATGGCGCGCGCCCGTCGGTCCTCAGATTCTGTTCCGTCTAATTTTTTGAGAGGGTAGACCAGATCAACCCGTGAAAAACGCGTGCCGCCGCCCTCGGGAAGAAGGTTCGTTTCTGTGCCTGTTTGCTCAAAGTTCTCTTGATTTAGGTTACCCGTAATGCGGTCACCCGACTGCAAGATATAGACGCGTTCATAAGGTTGGTCGCCATAGGACAAGCCGCGCGCGATCACGAGCGTGTTGATCTGCTGCATACCATTTTGATGGTAAATACGCTGTACATTGAGCGAGGTCATCGGCTCTTGCAGTCCGATTACGCCTCTTTGACGGGCCTGCTCAACGGCGGCAGATCCCGTGCGGTCATAGAATTCCTGCAACTCTGCGATCTCGGCTTCGTTGGCGCGGTCGACGCGCCGCAACTCACTTTCGATGGTCGCATAATAAATATATCCCAACGCAACGAAGAGCGAGAGGACAAAGAGCAACGCGCCCAACAGAGATAATCTGAAGAGCGTGTTGCGATATAATTTTTTGAGAGCAGCGCCCATGCGGCCGCCTTATCGTCTTAAATCCGAGACCGCTAGACCTGTAGTCTATAACCTGCACCGCGAACGGTGTGTAAAAGCGGCTCTTCAAACTCTTTGTCGATTTTCCCGCGCAGGCGCGAGATATGAACGTCAATAACATTTGTTTGGGGGTCAAAGTGATAGTCCCAAACCTTTTCGAGCAACATGGTCCGAGTCACCACGCGGCCTGCATTACGCATCAGGCACTCCAGCAAACGAAATTCGCGTGGCTGAAGAAGAATTTTTTGCCCATCACGGCGAACAGTTCGTGCCAGAAGGTCCATTTCCAGACCACCGACCTTTAACTTCGTCACAGCGGCCGTTGGATCAGAGCGGCGCCCAATCGCTTCGACGCGGGCTAAAAGTTCTGTGAAACTATAAGGCTTTGCAAGATAATCATCTCCGCCGGCCCGAAGGCCTTCAACTTTTTGGTCGACTTCACCAAGTGCGGACAGGATGAGAACCGGAACGGCATCTCCGTCTTCACGAAGGTCAGCCAGAACCTCGAGGCCGTCACGTTTCGGGAGCATTCGATCCAAGATCAAAGCGTCGTAATCGGCAGCGCGGGCCATTTCGAGACCAAGGTCTCCATCAGGGGCGAGGTCTACGACATGGCCGGCTTCCATTAGGCCCTTGCGGACATATTCGGCAGCAACCGAGTCATCTTCGACGACTAATATTCTCATTTTCTTCTCCATAGGTCCCCACCCGGTGATTTAGATTTTATTCCAGTTTTGGCCTTAGATAGACATTATCTTCAAGACTATACGCCACATTAGCAAAGGGTTCCCCCGGCTGCGATTCAACGAGCGGCAATACCATATAGGCCTCGCGGCCATCCTTGAGACGGACATTCACAATGATCCCGTCCTGCTCGGCTGCAATTGTGTTTAAAACGAGTGACTTCCATTTGGCGACTTCCGTAATAGGTACGCCATCAGCTTCCAGCAGGACCATACCCATTTTGAACCCGGCTTGCTCTGCTGCACTGCCCGGGTCCACCGCTTCAACATAAACACCGACCTGATCAGATCGCATGTTAATGGCGGATCTAAATTCCGCTGATATATCAAGAACATGGACGCCCGTATCAATATTGACTTTGGGCTTTGATTTGTCCTCAGGCGGGGCGGGCGGTGGCAGCCCTTGCGCTTCGGCGCTGGCCTTACGAATTTCATATTTTTCGGGGCGTTCGCCAATTTGAACTTCCAGCGCGTAAGTCGCCTCGCCGCGCTCATAAATAAACGTCGCGACTTCACCCGGCCTCACCTTCGCAATGGCGCGCGTGGCCTCGACGGAGTTTTTAACGACCTTGCCATTGATATCTAAAATAATGTCATCGACTTGCAGGCCATATATATCAGCCGGCGATCCGGGTAGTACATCATTGACGGTTGCGCCGCCCTTAAAGATGCCCGGCTGACCGTCAATGGAATATTCAGCTGTTCTCAACCCTGCCCCAAGATAACCTCGACGGACGTGTCCATCTTTTCTAATCGCGTTTATAATTCTTTCCGTGGTGTAGTGAGGAATGACGAAAGCAATCCCGACACTCGCGCCTGTTGGGGAATAAATGGCGGAGTTCACGCCGACCACATCGCCGTTCAAATTAAAGAGCGGCCCGCCGGAGTTCCCGCGATTAATCGTAGCGTCGGTTTGGATATAGTCCACATAAGAGCCGCTATCGACTTTTTCGCGGCCAATGGCAGAAATGACGCCTAAAGATGTCGACTGACCAATCCCGAAAGGGTTACCAATCGCGACGACCCAATCCCCAATCCGCAAATCCTTTGGTTGGTGAAAATCAACATGCGGAATGTCTTCGTCCGTTTGGATTTCCAACAACGCCAAATCTGTTTCCTCATCGGTTCCTATAATTTCGGCGGGATATGTCCGTCCGTCATTGAACTCAATGTCGATATTCGTTCCGCCTTCGATGACGTGATAATTCGTCACGACTTCGAGGTTTTCGGAGATGATAAAACCGGACCCTTGACCTTCACTCGTCGTCTCGCCGGTCTCTGTCGTCACAATGATGTTGACGACTGAAGGACTAACGTCGTCCACAAGATCAGAAATTGAAGGTAGAGAGGTGATCGGCAGGTCCATCACATTCGTGAGGCCCGGCTGCACTTGCTGCAATGTCTGAGCGGGTGAATGCGGTATGACAGAAGAGACCTGCTCGGGAGGGCGCGTTTCGACACCGTTGGGGACCGCTGGGGACGCGGTAGGCGCAGAATTATTCTCGAGGTCACGTAGAGACTGAAATTCAGCCTCCGTAAGATATGGCCCTGTATAGACCTCAGAATAAGCTTCGGAAGCCGCACTTGGTTGAGCGAATAGCTGATAGGTGTCCGACTCCGCATAGATAACCGTTGAGTCTTGCGCCACAACTTGCGGCGCTAAACCAAAGGCCATCACGGACCCGAGTAATGTCAACTTCACCTTAGACAAAATGCTTCCCTTCAACTCTAAGACTGCCTGGGTTCAAATGACCCAATGCTGTCCAAAACATGACGAAACGTCCATAAATGAAGGTTTCTTCAATCCCTCGAGAGTCCAAGGCAGTAATTGTTACTCGGCATGTCTCGCAATCTAGCCGTATTAAAGCCGTGACTTGCGAATATAAGCTTAACAAAATCAGCCTCACGCACGCCCCAGTCCTGATTTCGCCGTTTTAGAGACCCATCAAATTGAATATTTGAGGTTGCAGAACGCTCACCGAACAAAAATGGCCCATAAAGACAGACCTGGCCGCCCTCTTTCACATGGTCTTCAGCCAGCTTCGCGAGCCCATGCAAGGCCGATATCGGCGCAATATGGATCATATTTGCACTAAAAACAGCGTCATACGCAGGGTCGAGCGGTATCCAAGATTTGGGGTCGCTCATATTTAGGTCAAGCGGCGGCTTTTGAGTCACGCCGGAATGGGCGATCCATGCCGCCTGACTCTGTCTGGATTTTTCGTCCGGATCCGAAAATTGCCACCTCAAATCCGGCCGCGTTAAAAGCGTCTCTATGCCGTGCTCACCTGTCCCACTTCCAACCTCCAAGACAGACGCGCCATGAGGCAATATATCTGCCAAAACAGCCGCGATATGCGCTTTATTTCGCCCGGCAGACGGTGAGAATAATCGCCCATCTTTTTCGTCACGATCTTCCAGCGCAATTGGTGTCATCTCTGTCATGTTTTCCAGTACCCGTAACCGCAACAAAAAATGGGCAATAGCGCCCATTCTCTAAAAGCTTATCCACTTAAACCGCGCTGCTCATCGATTTGCACGGCAATTGGTAAGCGCAAGATCGCTTTAAGGCCACCGCTATCGGACCGCGAGAAATCCAGTGAACCCTTATAGGCATCGGCCAGATCCTTGACGATGGAAAGGCCAAGCCCGCTACCGGGCGTAGCTTCGTCCAGTCGCGCGCCGCGTTTCATTGCCGTTTCAATCTCTTCAGCCGTTAATCCCGGTCCGTCATCGGCAATAATAACAGTGCAGAGACCGTCTTCCACGGTGAAGACATCCAAATCGATACGCGAGCTTGTCCATTTCGCCGCATTATCCATGAGGTTCCCGATCATATCCTCGAGGTCCCGGGGATGCCCTCGGAAAATTAAACCTTCTTCGCCTGTGCGTTCGATTGTTAGGTCCTTCTCGCGATATATGCGCGGTAATGTTCTGACCATCCCGTCGATTATGGGATCCATCTCGGCCCGCACGCCAATGGCCTGCCCGCGTGCCGCAGCCCGAGCCCGGCGCAAATGATGGTCTACTTGCGCCGCCATGGTATTTGTTTGCTTGGAAACGATCGCAGAATCCGTTGTATCTGCCGCTTCGGCTTCGTTCCGCAGAACGGCGATTGGCGTTTTAAGCGCATGGGCGAGATTTCCGACATGCGTTTGGGCGCGATCAACAATTTTCTTATTATGCGCAATAAGTGAATTCAGCTCCGTCGCGAGCGGCGCGATTTCAAGAGGGTAATCCCCTTCAACCGTCACCGCACGGCCTTCGCGCACATCAGCAATCCGCCGCCCAAGATCAAAAAGCGGCCTTAGGCCCAATCTCACCTGCGCATATACTGCAAAGATAAGCCCCAGAGTCAGCGCGGACATTAAAGCGATCGCCGTGAGTATAAAATTTCGAATTTCCCGCTGGATTGGCCTGACATCCCGCGCCGATAAGACGATAACAGGCGACGTCATTTCCGGTAAAATAACCTGGCGAGCGACGACCCTCAGCATTTCATTCGCATCAATATCAGGACCGGCCGTCGTAAATCTCACGGGTTCTTGCTCTTGCATGGAAAGCGCGCGGATCGTTTCCTGCGAAACCTCCAGTGACGCGCCGTAGAGCGATCGGGATGCCAAAATAGGCGCAATCTCATTGCCCGCTTCCACGCGCCCGATTAGCCAGTATTGTCCTGATAAAGCGCGCTGATATTTCGGCTCCGGTAAATCCCGAGACAGCCGAAGCGTGCCATCTTGGGTGACTTCAACACTGGCAATCAACCCCAATACGGAGGCCTCAAGCGGTTCTTCAAAGCCTCGATAAGATGAATTTTTTGAAACAAGCCCAAGCGCAACTGTCACTAAGATTAATCCCGGCACGGCCCATAAAAGAGCCGCTCGGATTAAAGACGATACAAGAGATGGCGGTGAACGCCGGCTCATGGCTTATTCAGCCGCTTCGCTATCCGGGTCCAGAAGACGGTATCCCAACCCGCGAACCGTTTCTATTCGATCCGTTCCGATCTTTTTGCGCAGGCGTCCGACGAAAACTTCGATTGTGTTGGAATCGCGATCAAAATCTTGGTCATAAATATGCTCAACCAATTCCGTCCGCGAAATCACGCGGCCCTTATGGGCTGCCATATAAGAGAGAAGGCGGAATTCATGGCTGGTCAGCTTAATCGCCATACCGTCAACAAAGGCGCGGGCCGCGCGATTATCAACCATGAGGTCGCCCAGCTCGATCGTATCTGTCGTGTGACCTGCCGCGCGGCGCATGAGAGCGCGTAGGCGCGCCATGAGTTCTTCCACATGAAATGGCTTTGTCAGATAATCGTCAGCACCCGCATCAAAGCCGGCAACTTTTTCGGACCACTGATCACGCGCTGTAAGAATGAGGACCGGAAAAGATTTCCCGTCGGCGCGCCATTTTTGCAGAACACTAACGCCGTCAATGAGAGGCAAGCCGAGATCAAGAATAACCGCATCATAGGGTTCAGTGTCCCCGAGGAAGTGACCTTCCTCGCCGTCCTTGGCTACATCCACCGCATAGCCGGCATCTTTAAACGCAGATTTTAACTGACGCGATAAATCCGCATCATCTTCAACAATCAGTAGTCTCATGAGGGGACCTTTCGTCTACGCCAAACTTGGACCCGTTATTTGACGCGTCCGGTGTTGGCGTCAATCAAAACATCAACAACTTTACCGCCTCGTTTTATAACGCGAACGCTATATGTATCGCCGCGGCGCTTAATATCAACAACTTCTCCGCCGGGAACATGACGACGTGCGATGGCTTTCGCCTCGGCAGCCGAAATTGACTGCTGCGAGTCGGAGGACAAGCGTCCGCCCCAAGACTGCGCATCCGCTGTCACCGCACCACCGGACAGCATGCTGAAAGACAGCATGGTCGCCGCAATGGCCGTAAAGATATGACGTTTGGTCAACATAAAGCTCTCTATAGGCTTCATCCCGTGAATGTTGTCTGAACATTTCGTTGGATGAGGTAAATATCGGTCTGCAATCTTTCGCGACGATGATCTAAATCAGCTTTCGCCTCAATTCGTGATTCTCGCCGTCGGGCAGCTGCGCGGCCAGCACGGACGCACCCGCCAACTCACCATCCGTGAGGACGATATTGACCTTTACATAGAGGTCACCCGTACCGGCTTTATGCTTTACACCCTTGTTTTTTAGACGAAATTTCTTTCCTGTGTTTGTTCCGGCAGGAATAGATAGCGAGACCTTACCCGTTGGCAAGTCCAAGTCGATTTTCACGCCCTTGAGCGCTTCTGACAGTGAGATCGGGACATTCAAATGCAGATCATTTCCGTCGCGCGAGAGCCGTTTGTGCGGCTGCACCATGACTTTTACATGAGCATCGCCGGGCGGGCCGCCGTTCACGCCGGGCTTCCCCTTTTCTCGGAGCCGCAAAGTCTGGCCGTCTTTGATCCCTTTTGGGAACCTTACGTTCAATCCTTTGCCCAGATCTTTGACCCCGCCATTTAGGGCATCCACGAGGCTCATCTTGAGTTTATAACGCACATCCGCGCCCTTTTGCGGCGGGGCTTGGCGTTGTTGAAATCCGCCGCCGCCCATTCCGCCGCCCATATGGCTACGGCGACCGCCTGCCCCCATATTCATGCCGAACAGCGAGGAGAACAGATCCGACATATCGTCTTGGCCCATGCCGCCAAAGCCGCCGAATCCCGTATCCATGCCGCCTCGGGCATTAGCGTGTCGAAATCCGCCGGCAAAAGGATTTTGCTGCTGACCGGACGCATCGACTTGGCCGGTGTCATATTGTTTCCGCAATTGTGGATTCGACAGCAGGTTATAGGCCGCCGTGACTTCCTTGAACTTCTCTTCCGCTTTCGGATTGTCCGGATTGACGTCAGGATGCAGAGTCTTCGCCAGCTTGCGATAAGCTGACTTAATCTCTTTTTCCGTCGCCGTTTTCGACACGCCGAGCAATGTGTAAGGGTTCTTTGCCATGCGTTTTAGATAGGCATCAGCAGGGCATTTGCAACGTCTCAGACATATATAACTTTCGATGTGCCTGAGCCGCCAATAGGATCTATGGGCGTGAGAGTTACGGGCGTATTCGAACCCGCCGTAACAGGGATTTGCGCCGTCGTTCCGGTGGCGATAATCGCGCCGTCGGGCCATTCGATATCGACTTGCGCTGTCTCATCTACAGCCTCCGCATTATCCAAATTTCGCGGTATCCAGCTGAGCTGTGTGGCGGCCCCAGCAGCGGTCGCGGTGATATGGACAAGCGAAAGCGGCGTAAGATGCGCGGCCTCATAAGCAATCTCTGCCGAAACGCCAGACCGCCCGGCGGATGAAACGGCGATTTCGAGCGTTTGCCCGATGTAATCTTCATCGACGGGCAAATCCGCAACGCCCGCGTCCAAAGCCACCACCCGAGCGCCCGCCGCGATGGCCGGGACCATATTATCATCTGAATTGGAAAGCCCGCGCAGCAGTGTTTTCAAGCGGTAAGTCCCCTCGCCAACCAAGGTCACCTCTGCCGCGCCGATGATTTCCCAGCCGCCGCCCGTCTCAATTGCAAAATGGTTGCCGCCGTTCAGAGCCTCAAGCTCGCTAATCGCGAACCACGCGCCGTCCGGCATATATATGTCAATCTCGGAGCTGCGGTCCCAGAGCGTCGGCGGGTGGTAATTGAGCGGCGTGAGAAGCGCGCCGAGTTTTAATACGGTGTCCAGGGTCAGGCTCTCGCCCGCTAAACTGAGCTCACTCGTCCTAAAGGGATTCTGCAAAACGCCGAGCTGAACACCCGCTCGGCCCGGCATATCAAAGGCGAGCGCAACCGATTCCGAAACCCAATTCGGCGGAGTCGTATTTTCGGGTGTGATGCCTGCCACATAGGGCTGAGACAAACTTTCCGGCAGCGCCGTCAGCGTCACATCCGCTTGCGTCCCGAGACTCAGTTTTTCGACCTGCCAGCGGCCCTCTACATCCGGTAATTTTACGAGAGAGCCGAGCGTAAAGGCATCTTGCAAAGGCACCGCAAACTGCGCTCTGCGCCGCGCGGGTTCGGATCTGGCCAGCATCCGCTGCGCAATAGACGCTGCTTGGGTTTGGTCCATCACGAGCGGCAATTGCAGTTCCGCAATTCGAACGGTTTCGGCAAGCTCATTTCGGGCAGAAATTGTTGCGATCTGATAATCACGCGCGGCGTCAATATAGGTCAGCCGCGCATCTCGCACAGAGGCCATATTATCATCAACTGTAAAACTGATTGGACCGCCGTCTTTATCAACAAAGCGCGCCTCAGAAATCTCTGTCACAGGCAAAGATGACCGCGCATTGAAGCTCACCTTCCCGGCACGCTCACAGACGGTCACATCATGGCTTTCGAGCAAGGGCAATAACGCATCCCGCGCCCGCATCGGGCGGTCAATGAGATAGCCTGACACGAGGCCTGTCACGCCTGACAAATTAAAGTTTTTCAGCTCTGCCTCTTCGCAAATTTCTTCTACAATATCCTGTATCGGCACGGCCCCGACGCGGCCATTTATCCAATGACCTGTCTGCCAATTTGGGCCGTCGGACCAGACCGTTTCGCGTGCCGGAAAATCAGGAAACGGCCGCGCATCCCACGCCCAAACCGAGGTTGCGGAATTATCTATCATTCGCTGACCCGTAACATCTGAAACGGGATTATTTTTTGCGCTTTGCCAATACCCAATCAACGCTTCGAGATAGCGCCGCTGGATAAAGTCATCACGATACCCTACTGAAAAATATGGAATATTACTCTCGACGGATTTTCCGTCAGAAAATAAATTGGGTTGATTGGAGCCAAAACCCACTGCAGGACATCCAACCTCCGTGAGCCAGAACGGCTTGCTTTGCGGTATCCAATTCGTCTTGGATTGTTCAATTCCGCCTATCCGGTTTCGATGTTCATTCCCCCACCAATTGCGCAGGTCTTTATAGCGGTAAACCCAGTCGGAAATTGGCGATCTTATTTGGGTTACGCGATCAGCCTCAGAGGCATAATACCAGTCATATCCTTCCCCGCCTTCGATATTTTGAGATAGGTAATTCAGGTCATAAATCGAGTCGAAAGTTTGCGCGTCAAGGTGCTCGCCGTCCCGCCAATCACTGAGCGGAAAATAGGCGTCGATGCCGATAGCATCGATGGCGGGGTGCGCCCAAAGTTCGTCCAAATGGAAGAACACATCGCCGCTGCCGTCTTGCGGATGAAAACCGAAATACTCACTCCAATCGGCGGCGTAACTCAGGCCCGTTTCCGCGCCTAAAATACTGCGGACGTCTCCTGCCAAACGCGCCAATTCTGACACCGCCGGGAAATTGTTTTGCGCATCGCGAATAGTCGTCAATCCCACCATCTCTGACCCGATGATAAAACGGTCCACCCCGCCGGCGCGGCGGGCCAAGTTGGCGTGTGATAAGATGAAATTTCGAAAGCCATTATCGTTTGCGCGGTAGTGATCTTCCCCTGCCCCGACACTGTAATCTGACACCTCCGCAGCGCCGAAAAATCCGGCGACATCGGACGCGTCCCCCGTCATCCGCCCGCGCCACGGAAAGCCGGGCGCATCGACGAGAATAAAGGGGTAAATCGTCACACTCATTCCCCGTGCTTTGATGGATTGAATGGCCTGTATCAGGCTGGCATCAGACGGGGTTCCACCGAAATTCGGACGCCCGTCTTCATCCGCGCTGACAACATAAGCGCTGCTACGGGTCTCGCGTCCCACTTCCCAGCTCGCGCCGCTAATATTGCGCACCCGCCGCTCAATACCCGGGCGAATTTCGCAGGCCCCGATATCGGTAGAACTCGCGAACCAAGAGGAGATAATCGACACATTCGCGCAATTCGGCAGCTGTGCCTGCAATTGATCCAACGCCAGTTCGATATCCGCTTTGCCTGACAGATTATTCATATTGAGCGGCCCCGTTTCCCCGGGCCGCACGCGCTCCTCGACAATATCCGTGGCATAGGCGAACTCGCCCGACCCCGGCAGGAGATTGACGGATTGAATAAGATTTTCGAGACGACCCAGCCGTTTACCGGACCGCACAACCTCTAAATTTAGCTGCGGCAGGCGGTTTCCGTAATCCGCAAGCGGGAAATCTTCGAACACGACATAGGCCGTCCCGCGAAAGGCAGGCGCGCCCGTTTTCTCTGTCGCGGCGATAATGGGATCGGTCATTTGGTCCTCCGTCCCTCGGTAGACCCTCATATCAAGTCCGGCGGTTTCCAGCGGTGCGCCATTGGCCCAAATCCGGTCCACACCCGAAATTTCGCCCTCGCAGAGTCCAATCGCGAAGCTGATGGTGTAGCTGTAATCGGTCTGCGTTGGCCCGCCGCCTTTGCCGCCAACCGGCGTTTCGGTGGAGATTTCCCGCACATGGCTGGCCCAAATCACCTGCCCCGCCAAACGCACGCGCCCATAGACACGGGCCATCGGCGCGCCGTCGCGGCTGGTTTGCAGGTGAAAGCCGTCGAGGCGCGGGCCTTCGAAATTACGCGTATCAAAGGCGTTGCTGATATAGCTCGTCGCTTGATTGATCGCGATAGCGCTCGCGGTACGAATGAAGGCTTGGCCCGCGAACTGTGTCGCGGAAGCGGCAAAATTGGCCATAGAACGTCCTACTCTAAAGGTGGAAAAGCGAAGCTGGCGACGTGACGTCGGGTCCAGAACGGAGCGAAATGCGAATAAACAACCGACTTGCCCCAATAGGCGTGGAGGATGCGGTCATTGGCAGCGAGGATGCCGATATGTTTGCACGGGGCGTCGGCGGCCATGCGGAATAAAAGCGCATCACCAGGGGCCGGCGATGCCGTCGGGATCAGCCAGCGCGCGGCGGCGTCGAGCAGCGTTTCTTCATCCGCGCGTTCTGCCCAATCCGGCGTATAGGCGGGCGGCGTTTCCGGCTCCTGCCCGTATAGCTCCCGCCACACGCCGCGGATCAAACCGAGGCAATCCGTGCCGACGCCCTTCACGCTCGCTTGATGGCGGTAAGGCGTGTCGAGCCAGCTTTCGGTGCAGCGCAAAACCGCCGCGCGGGTCTGTGCATTGCTCATGAGTAACGCGACGATCCGTCGCGCGGATCAGCGTCGGAGACTCCCGCTTGCAGCGCATCATCGCCGAGCAGATAGGGGAAGCCGCGAAAATTATTGGTGTTGCCAAATGTGTCGCGGCACGCCGCATGGGTGCGCGGGCATGTCGTGCCTTCGGCGAAATCTGCGGCGTTTAATCCGCAACGGCTATCGCCAAAACTCGCATCGCATTGCCGCGAAAAAACACGGCCTGTGGATTGGTCCAAGAGGCTGGCTTGACCGAGCCATTCAATCAGGATTTCTTCGCCCGAGAAACTCACTTCGCCGACTCGGCCTTTGAAGAGAAGTTTAGTCTCCCTGCTTCGCCAATCATATTGGGTGTGCGAGAATTGCGCTCCGTCTAATGCGCCGTCTCTGATGTCTTGCGGCGAGATGTCAGAGCCGGACAGGCTGGTCCGCATACCGCCGCTATCGACGGATAGGCCTGCAGTTAAATCTGCCTGTGCGGGGTCGGCGGCATTTTGCGAGAAATAGCTGTCACCATCGTGAGTTATCATCTCATCGTGATCAGTGAAACAAAGCGTCTCGCGCGACGGAATGTCTATTTTCCAGAGCGAACAAAATGTTGTGACCTCACTCATAGCTACCACCCTGGGTAGGCAAAATTTCGATGAGCGGTATATCTTGAATTTGGGTCGATCCAAAATCATCCAGCGCTATATCTAATTGCTCGGACCCAAAGCGGACCGGGACATCGAACTCGAAAGTTGCGGAAACAACGGCGCCCACATTTGGCGGGGTCGCAAACTCTATGAGACCCAGATTATGATCAACGGAGACAGCGGTTTCTATCTCGTCGACAAACACTCGAACCGTGCCCGTGACAGGTTTGGTTATACGCCGGACATAGACATAAGGATCGTCGCCATAGGATTTAATTAGGGCAAAGGTTTTTTGCGTCCCATCGCCCACGCCCAGCTCCGATTCCGCTTGATTATCCAGCGGGTCACGGAACCGAAACCCATATAAAGGCCCGTTTCGCGATTCAAAAAACTTCAGCAAATCAGTGGCTTGTGAACCAGACTTCAACCCCGCGACCGCGTTATATTGCCGCCTGGAATGGCGCGTTTTGGCATTGCGAACCTCTGCGCCATTCGTCAGCCGCACTATATCTATAGGGCGAACCGGCCCGCCTCGCGACCCAAAGGCAAGATGCAGAGGGAAGCGAACATCGTGAAAATCAGTCATAATTTCAGGTTCCTAATTTCGGCCTTGGGCACGGCTAAGTGCCTGCGCGACTTGAGAGGCCAATTGCGCAGAACTGGCAGCTGGCACGGAGGTTTTACCGGCGCTTGAGCCCATATTGAGATTGACCGTGACGGGCGAAGATTTGCTCGAACTGCCGCCCGCGATCGACGACGTCAGAGACGAGAGCGCGCCCTGAAGCGGGGCCGTAATTAATTCATTCACCGCAATGCGCGCGAGATCGGTGAGCACCGATTCCGCCAAATTATTGAATGATAATTCTCCCGACTTCGCTGCTCGTTCGAGCGAGTCCGCAATGCGGCTTCCTGCCTGTTCAAAAACATCCGCCAGTGCATTCGCGGCATCAGAAGCCGGACCATTTGCGAAACTGTCTAAAGCGTCAGCCGCCTGATCAACTGAGTCCATTTTAGGTCTCCTCATCGGGATAGATTTCCAGTAATTTTTCGAAAGCGCTGCGGTCTAAACCCGCCGTATTGAGCCCGTTCAAAAGCTCCAACCAGTCGCGCACGGGCATGGCCCAAAACTCAGTCGGGGCGAGACCGAAACGGCGAATGGCAATCTTTTGCCATGCCTGAAATGGCCAAGTTTTTTCCGGCGCGCTCATGGGGTAAACCCTTCGGCTATCACCGCGCTAAGTGTCGGCAGGATTTCCGCCAACTCGTCTACGCCAACAGGTGTCTCAGGGCGCGGCGTGGCGAGGGCTTGCAAGATAAGGTTCCATTCCGCGACGCCCGCTTTGCGCAACCCACGCGCCAGATCAGAAGGCGACTCCGCCCGCATAAGCTCCGCCATTTCCGCCAAAGCCGAGAGGCTAAACCGCAAACGCGTGCCCACGCCGCCGATATCGACATAGCGGTCGCCTTGTCTGAAATCGCCTCTGAACTCACTCATAGCGCAGTGAACGCGGCGACGCCCGCACTGGCGAGGCTGATCTCGAATTGCGCTTCGCCATTATAGCTGCCCGCATAGTTGAGACCCGTGATGAGGAAGTCGCCCTCAATCATGCCAAACTCCGGGATGATAAAACGGCAGTCCTGCGCCGATTGCGCGAAAAAGGCCGCGCGGATGAGCGCGTCGGACTCGGCGTCCCGAAATACACCCGTCCCCGACACTTCGGCGACGCGCGTCCCCGCCCCGGGCAACAGCTCTTTCCACCCTGCCGAACTCGTATCGGTCACATCAACGGGCCGCGCATTTAACCGAAGCGTTTTGGTCCGCAGACCCGCCACAGTGACAAAAACGTCGGCCTCATTTTTAATTTTCAGCAGCATGTCGCTGCCTCTTTGCGCGCTCATGACGGCTCCTCTTGTTTAGCTTGAGTGGTGAAAGACAGCCGCAGCAGCCCGTGTTTGGTGCGGCCATCGGCAGCGCCGAGCACATCGGCGTAAACCGCCGTAACACTACGCACATCCAGCGCGCCCGCCGCCGTCAAAACCTCGGCCCGTAACGCATGGGTGACTTTACTGAGCAGCGCGAGCACCTCCGCCCGCCCAGAATAGCGCGACCATAGATGCAGGCTCATCAGATGGGACGCGAGAGGGGTATCATCTGCGCCGATATCCTCGCTGCGCAGTGCACCGTAGGTCAGATAGGGAAAGATCGGGTCTTCCGGCGCGGCGTCATAAAGGCGCGGCGGCGCATCATTTGCCCCGCCGAGCGCATATTGCACCGCCGGGTCGTCGCGCAGCACCGCATGGACGGCCGCCGCCAACAGGTGTGCATGTTCGCTCAATATCGCAGGGGCACTCATTGGCTTTCCTCCTCGCAGATTAAATGAAGTCGTTCCCCGCGCGCATCGGGATCGCTCGCGACGATGACGCGCAGGATGCGGCCCTGCCACATGAGCCGCGCCCGCTCGGGGAAACTCGGCTGATATCGAATAGTGATGAGATAGCTCTGCGTGACGCTGAGCTTTCCGTTCTCGCGGGTTTCGGACAGGGATTTGGGCTGAATGCCCGCCCACATCGCGCGGACGAATGTCCAGCTCGTGACCGCCCCGCCGAACTCATCTGCCGTGATGTCCGGCGTGTAGAGCCCGACGCGGTGGCGCATCCGCCCAATCACAGCCGCACCCCGCGATAAGGCTGGGTCAGCGCGTCGACCATCATGGGAAATCCCGGCGGGGCCGCGCCGTCCCTGTGTTCATAAAGATGGGCGACCAAGAGCAAGAGCCCTTGCCGCAGCGGCGTCGGGATATCCTCGGGCGCATCGCTAAACCCGGCCGTGAAATCCACGGTGATGGGGCCGATTACGCCCGTCCGCACACAGACAGGCCGCGCGCGGAGGTTAGCGTCTATCTCGAGAGGTTCATCGTCATGACTGACGGCCTCGATGGAGTGAATGGGATAGCGGTTGATATAGAGCCCGGCCCGCGTCGCGTCTTTCGTCAGGCGCTGCGGGCGGGTAATGAGAGACACCCCGCAGCGGTCTTCGATTTGGAGCGTTGCGGTTTCTATGAGGTCCGAGATGAGCGCGTCTTCGTCGGCATGGTCGACGCGGAGGAAGGTCTTGGCAGCCGCCAATGACACGGCAAGGCTCGGCGGCGGGGATAGGTCGGTAAGTGTCATAGGGGCTCCAAATGAAAGTGAAAAAAAAGGCATAAAAAAACCCGCTCGGAGAGCGGGTGGTTTGAGTAAAAAACGAATGGCTGTCGTTTTAACAGCAAGCGAACAGTGAAAGCAGTTCGACAGAACTTATTGGTCTGGCCCAGGGTCAGCCTTTAGTCAGATGTAACGCAAGTTCGAAAAACGTGCGACTTGAGGGCGCTCAGTTCATTAGGCAGTTAGGCCCAATCATCGATGTACGATTTTTTATTTTCATAGCTTCCGACATTCGACACCTGAAACTATCGGCTCCTCACCATTTGAAAACACCCTCATAAAGACATCGTCTCTCTGCCATGTCATCAGACGAGGCCCTGTCCCAGTCGGCGCTGTAGCCTCTACTTCTGGATTTTCTTCACACCACTCACGTCGCCAATTACTCATATCTTCGTGGATCTGACACTCGTGCATCTCATTGTCTTGATACGCTACAAATCCAGCATTCAAAATCTTACCTCGAAGCGCCTCATAAGGCGTACCTATTTTTATGAGTGTCGTTAGAGAGACCTCACAATTGCTAACTTCTGGCGGGTAATAAAGACTGCCTACATGAATCCCACGAAGAACATCCGCCGTTGATTCCGAATTAATCGATGTTTCGTTATCAGCAGTTTTCAAAACCAAGGTTTTTTCGACAACCTCAACTTTTTGCGGTTTAACGTCATCTAAAGTTGCTTTATTGCTACACCCAGATACGGCCAGCGCGACTAATACTAGTTTCAAATTCATCCCATCATCTCATCGTAAAATTGTTTATTGATAACTTTTCGCTATACGTTGAAAAAATTTTCAAAACCCTAACACAGAGACATCAACCCAAAGTCCTTTTTATGAGTGCCTTAAGCCGCGCTAAGGTGAATGCCCCTCCCATCGGGAGAGGCGAAGTAATTATACGACGTTCAACACCTTTATCGCGTCCGCGTCCTGAACCCCGCCGCCTACGCGTTTCGTTGTGTAGAACAGCACGTAGGGTTTGGCGGAGTATGGATCTCTCAATACCCGCACACCTTGGCGGTCGGCAATTAAATAGCCTTTTCGGAAATCCCCGAAAGCGACGCAGCTTTCGCCGCCGCCGATGTCGGGCATATCTTCCATCTCAACCAGCGGATAACCGAGTAAGCTGGACGGGGCGCCTGCCGCGACGGAGGGTTGCCAGATATAATTGCCGTCCGCGTCTTTGAATTTACGCACGGCATTAATCGTGCGGCGGTTCATGACGAAACTTGCGTTGGAGCGATAGCGGGATTCCGGCGCGTAGATGAGATCAATTAATCCATCCGTATCAAACACTGTCGCATCAAGTGCTTCCAAATCCGGCGAAGTCAGGAAGCCGCGCGGTTTATTCACGCCGTCGCCTGTGACGAAAGCCGCCGTTTCCTGCGCCGAGAAAACATCGCGGACTTCTTCGGCGAGCCACGCATCCACATCTGCGACGCTGTCATCGAGCAGCGCTTGGGTGGCGGCGGGCATGGCGTATAATTCGCCCGTCGGGAAGTCGATGAGCTCCAGCGTCGGCGTGTCAGTTTCATTGCGCGGGTCGGTTTCGCCGGCCCAGCCCGATTGCGCGCCTGATGTCCGGACGGGTTTGCGGAAGACGTTGGCCCCGATAGTGCGAATGGTCGCCAGCTTGCGCATGGGCGAGCTTTCGGCCAGCACGGAGTCGATGCGGGTTTCGGTCTCGATTGGAGCAATGAGGCTGCCGTCACCGTCATTTGACGCGATAGATTTCCCTTCTAAAACAGGTGCTTCCCCCGTTCGGATAAAGTTTGCCCAGGCCGTGGAATTGGCGGATTTGGCTTCCGCCGCAAACCCTGAACCCGCTTGCGCCAGGGTCAGATTTTCGAGACGTTTGGTCTGCGCGTCCAAGGCGTTATTTAATTTATCGACCTTTTCTTTCAGCAGCGGATCGACGGAAGACTTGGCTTCCAGCTCTGCGAGGCGCGTATCATTCGCTTGCCGGAAGGCGGCGAAAGTTGAGGCAAAATCCTTTTGGGCTTGCCGAAGCTCGCCCGTCTGTTTTGTTTCTAATTTAGTAGTCACGCAGGTCTCCTGTGGTTGATTGCGTTTGTTTCAGAGGTGTCGCCGATGGTGGTAATTCGCGCAGAGCGCAGCATGGGAAAGGCGACGACGGACACCTCCCAAAGATCTAATTCGGTTAAAATGCGACCGGTGGCCGGACTGCTATTTGACCGGCCAAAAAAACGACGAGTCCGATAGCCGATAGACAGGCCTGAGACAGCACGGGCTTCCACCAAGCGGCGCGCTTGCCCTGCCCCGTCCAATATCCTCCCGGCCACAAATAGCCCAACATCATCTTCGAAAACGCGGTCCCAAATACCGATGGGTGTATTAGTTTGGTGGCCGAATAACATCGGGAACGGGTCCGTACGGCTCAGCAGTGAGGCGCTGAATGCGCCGCGCCGGACGATGTCACCCGACAGATCCGCTTCGCCAAATCGGCTGGCATAGCCCGCGATAAAGAGATCAGTCATGGGTGTGCAAACTCCGCTCAATGCGCATCAGGCTTTGCTCAATGTGAACCGTCTGGCCTTCCACCCGCGCGAGGCGTTCTGCGATCACATGGGTTGTTTCCACCTGCGCTTCGACTGACGTCAAACGCGCTGCGGCCGCCCCGGCCCAGATCAACCCTCCGGCCGTCTGAACCAACACCGCGAAGATGAGGCCGAAGGTCACCGTGCGATCGATTTTCGGGGGTTCTTGACGAATTATTTCACGGCACATTTGCTCATGACGAGGCACCTCGTAACGAGGCGGTTCATGATCACTCATGAGGAAATCTCCTGCTGCTCGAGGCCGGCCATTTGCCGGGCTTCAGTATTGGTAATGAAATCTGCGCTCGATAAGCGGCTCCACAGAACCGCGCGTTCTTCCGCTAAGGCCGGAACACCATCGAGGTTGGGCGTAATCGCCAGCGTGTCTCCGTAAAATCCAGAGAGCCAGCCCGTCAGGCCCGCCGCCGTTTTACTGACTAACGGGATAATAGTTTGCCGCCAAAAGGCTTGATTTGCCTCGCGGTAATTGGCGTAAGTATTATCTCCCGGAAGACCGAGCAGCATGGGCGGCACGCCGAAAGCCAGCGCAATTTCCCGCGCGGCCTCGCGGCGCAGCTGAATATAATCCATATCCGTCGGCGAGAGCGAGATAGATTTCCAATCCAAACCGCCTTCCAAAACCAGAGGCCGCCCCGCTTGTAGGGGTCCGGTGAAATTCGACTCCAGCTCTGTTTTCAACCGTTCAAATTGGTCATCCGTCAGGCGTTCTCCCGAGGCCGGGTCATGCACCAGCGCGCCGCTAGGACGCGCAGAATTTTCCAGCAACGCCTTGGCCCAGACGCCGCCGCGATTATGTAGATCCACGGCTTGCCGCGCGGCAGAGAGCGGCGATAAGCCGTGGCACCCGCTGAGCGGATTAAACAGGCGCATGTGAAATAGCGCGCAGCGTCCCGTCGCCGCGTCGCGCGGAAAACGGCGGGTGCGGCCCTCACTCTCTTGCTCCCATCCCGTCGGCTTGCCATGATTATCCTGTCCCATTTTCAGGCTGTCGGGCCGCAAAGCTATGAGCGCGAGCGGCGTATCCCCGCTCAGCACGGTTTCGAAAAATCCGTTCCCACCGAGCTGCAAATAGCCGTAAAAGCTCTCAAATGTTTCAACGCAGCTCGACCCCGGCAGGCCGCGATGGATGACGCGGGCAGCCTCGGAGTCTGAGACCTTGAGCGGCACGGAGGCCGCGCTCTCCGCAATGAGGCGCACGCAGCGATGCGCAATCGGATTGCGCGCAAAGCCCTCGCGGCAGAGCGAGGCGTAATCTGCGGAGGGCGCGTGAGCGGTGCTTGCGAGCTGCGCGGCGAGTAAGGGCCGCGCAGTCTTCTGCTCAGGTGGTTGATTCAGGGGCACTTGAGCATCAGGCACAACTAAAGGCGACGCCCCGACAGAATCGGAGGGCCGTCGAAACGGATTAAACATAGGAGAGACCTAAAAGAGGATCAGGAAAATTATCGGGGCAATTCCGATGATGACCCTTTATAGCCCAGTTTTACCAAGGCGCGGATCATTCTCTTGAAAGTTCTTACAAACCTTTGAAATCATAGGATAGCCGGTTTGACCAAATGAGGGAAAGAGTTGCCAAAGGGCCTCATATAGGCGCATGGGTAGCGGGCATGACCGAGAAACCCAAAATCGAGACAGCGCCCGGCGCGACTCCAAAGCCCGAACGGGACAAGGAAAAGACGTCGTCTGAAAAAAAACAGCGTGAAGATGAAACCATCGAAGAGAAAATGAAACATGCCTCCGAGATGGTACAAGAGGATGATGAAGCGCTCAAACATCTCGCAAAACGGGTCGATGAGGACGAGCTGAAAACCTAACAGCTCCGGAGCCTTGAATTTTGTGATAATCCCCGCGCCGAAATGTGTCGCGATCTTACCTGTCTGCGCAACGCTAGGCCACCCGAAAGAGAGCCTGTGTTGTCCGCGACACGCCCAGAAGGCTCTCAGTGATTTTCACTTTGTCGCGCAGGGTTTCCCGCTGGCGATCGTCTCCATGTAGAGACGCCAAGGTTATCGCCCCGCGGTAAGCGTCCCTCGCCCGCGCGAGAGCGGCTTTGTCCGATGTCTTGCGGCCCAAGGAAAAGAGCATATCTCCCAAGGCGGTTTGAACCATGCCGATCTCGACAGGGGTTTGTTCAAAATTATAATAACGCCGCGCGGCGGACAACGCTTCTTCAGCTTGCGCAAGCGGCGTCAGGTCATTGGTCTGGCCGGCCAGTTTTATCATATGCGCGGCCATTTCAGCCTTCATCAATGCTATTCGTGCGTCCGTATCGGCCAATTTTTTGTTTAAGGACCCGACCCTTTGCTTTTTAAAAAATCCCAGCACGCTTACCACCTTTAATGTCCGCTGACAGTTAGGACGATTATCCTTAACGAGACTTTAATTCTGCACGCATTTCGTCTGCAATTGCGGCGGAAATATGCCGAAAATTTTCGCCCACACGATACCTGCGCAGCGTGACTCCCGCCGCCTGAAAAAGCGCTGTCTTGACTTTATCCGGTTCTGACGGGGTTTCGGGATTATGCGACGCCCCGTCCAACTCTATCGCCATAATAATATCTCCCGATCGCGTGGTAATAAGATAGTCGACATGGCGGGATTTCACCCTGCCCCGTGCCGCCCAGCGCGCGGCCCCCGGAAGGCCGCGCTTTACCCGGATGATATCTTCAAGCCGGACTTTGCTATGGAGATGATGAGACGCGGGGAGCGCCTCTGCGATATAACGGAATAAGGTGGCCTCAGCATTATTTACGAAAAGGGACGGCGCGGCCTCAAACGCTTTCAAATCAACCTCTGAAATCTGCGAGACCTCGGGCGGCTTAAATCCTCGGTCCCCTCGCATGACGTAGGCGAGCAGAAAAATACAAAGGGGAATCAGAAGAAGGACAAGTTCCATGAACGAGGGCTAGCCCAGCGACGGACGCCCCTCAAGCCGGCGTCTCATTTTTAACGAAACATTTTGAGCCGTCAGCGCTATGTGAGGCCATTCCTATAAAATATATAAAATCAATAACATACGTCATTAACACTTTCTTAGCGAACTCTGGCCTAAGCCTAAATAGGGAGATTATATTGCGCTTAGCGCAGGGGGACTAAATGAGTCAGGCCGTCAAATCTGCCGAGTGGCAGAACGTTTTAAAACTTCTTATGCTGACGATGCTGTCGGATGGCAGAGCCTATGAGCGCCAAGTCGATACATTCGTGAATGCCTCTATTGAACTTCGCTCCAATATGGTCGTGCGCGGCGTCCAAACCCGCCAGATGACACTCGATTGGTATATCCAGAACCGCCAGGACATTGTAGATATTCAAACTGGCGAAACCTTTGAAAATGACCTGCTGGCCTTGATCGACAGCTTGGATACGATACCGAATAAAAAGCCTTTGATCCGGGCGTTGAAGAACCTGTCTGTGCGCGAAAGCGAACGTAAAAACTCAAATCCCGGCATCGTGGCGATCTCAAAGGAAAGATGGGCCCAGACTGCATAGAAAATTAGCGGCGCACAGAAATTACCGCCTTATAAGAACTCGCGACATCCCCCCGGAACGCTTTCGCTAGAAAATTAGCTGAATTTAAGGAGTTTTTAGAGAATTTTCGTGTCGAAGCGGGTCTGGATTAAGACAGTTGGCGGCTTTCGAACAATGGTTCGATATAGGCTTGATGCGCAGAAACCCGAGGCTTGATGTCGTTGATCATTTTCGCCTGTTCGGAGACGAGCTTGCCTAAAACTGAAACATAGGTCTTTAGAGCATCAACGGGTTCTGCACTTTGGCTATTCATTTCGTCCTCACATTGAAATTAATCATCACGAAATTCATGGTTAATAACGAATATTTGCCAAATGGTAAATAAAACTGCGTTCGCGAAATTTATTCACGTTCCTTCCAAAATTCCTCGGCTTTCAGCAACAGTTCTGCCGGAGGGAATGGTTTTTCAAAGGTTGCGGATACGCCAAGTTGCTCGACTTGGCGTAAGAAAAAATTGGTCTTATCCTTTTCATCTTTGACCCGCGTGGCCCCGGTTACGGCTATGATGGGCGGCGCGCCCCGCCTCATGCGGAGAACCTGTCCCACGACATGAAGGCCACCGCGCGCGCGCGGGACGAATAAATCCGTTACCACGAGATCAAACTTCTCTTCCTTGAGAAGCTTGACTGCATCCTCCCCATTATGGGTAAGCGTAACTTCATGACCGTTCAGCTCGAACACAGAGCGCCACTGATGCGCCAGAAGCGTATTATCTTCCATTATCAAAATATGCTTCATAAATTCACCATGATGGACGGTTTTCGTAACCGACGCGTTATTCCAAAATTTGGTTGAGCGATAAAGTCCTTTTTTTAATAAGCGTTTAATCTTGCTATCCACCCGCCGGTTCAATAGCTGTGAGATGGGTATGGCGTTCGGAACGACATATTCAGAAATGCGAGATTCGATATTGTGCCTGACATAGAGAAGACTCCCAAAGCCGAAAGCGAACGTATTTTCGACGGTCAAGTCAATCCCTTGGCCGCGGCGCTGGAATCCGCTCATGTGGGAATTTTTGAATTTGACCCGCAAACTGAAACGGCGCGTTGGGATCGCCGCGTCGGTAAAATTTGGGGCATTCCGGATGATGAAGAAATTACCTATGAAACCGTAACCGCCGGGTTGCATCCCGACGATGTTGCCATGCATGACTCTGTTACAGCCAAAGCGCTCGACCCAGAGGGCGACGGATTGTTGGACATGGAATATCGCGTCATCCCCCGCGACGGCGCGCCCCTGCGGTGGGTCCACGCGGTGGCCACATGCGAATTCAAAGCCGGAGAGCCTGTTCTTCTGCTGGGTATAGTTCGCGATATAACCGAACGGCGAAAGCTGCAATTACACAATCAGCTCCTCATTAATGAGCTCCAGCACCGCGTAAAAAATACGCTGGCGACAGTATTATCGGTGATCAGCCTGTCCAAACCGGAAGACAATGACATTGAGAAATACATCTCGTCTCTGGAAGAACGATTGATGTCGATGTCGAACACCCATTCCCTGGTTAATCAGAATGACGGGGACAGTATTGATATAAAAACGATTATCGAAAAAGAATTTCAGGCCTATGTCGGACCAAAAAAAGAGAGATATGAGGTCAATGGCCCGTCCATCTTTATCATACCGCCTCATGTTCAGATCATATCAATGGCCATTCACGAACTCGTCACCAATGCCTGCAAGCACGGGGCGTTGAGCGTGCCGGGCCGGCGCGTCGAAATTGCAACCGCCCTCACGGACGGGACTGCGAGTTTCAGCTGGGCGGAAAAAGGCGATCTCGGCGCAACGCCGGAAGGCCGACCGCGCGGTGGGTTCGGGAGCTTTTTATTGTCAAATATTGTCGCGGCCGAAGTGCAAGGCCAGGTCACCTATACAATCAGCCCGGACGGCCTATTTTTCAATTTGGACTTTCCGGTTGGGGCAGCATCATAAGTGGCAACCCCGCCCAAAGTTTTGATCGTAGATGACCAGCAGCTTATCGCCTGCCATATGGCAAGCATGCTCGCAGACCATGGCTTCGAAATTTTAGGACCATATGCGAATATTTCGTCGGCAATAAAATCCCTTGAGAACATCAAACCCGACGTGTCCATTCTTGACATAAATATGGGCGACGGCACGACAAGTGAGCCCTTGGCCGAAAGACTGATGGACATGGGCCTGCCCTTTGCCTTTGTAACGGGCTACGGCGACGTGGATATTATCTCGCAACGTTTTGAAGATATAAGCATCATGCATAAACCTGTACGGAAAACTGAATTTGTTGAGATGGTCAAAAAACTCTCCATTTAATTCCGGTTTTTCAGTCAGTGAGCGCGGACTGATGGCCCGAACCGGAGCCGGACATTCGCGGCAGCTTCAAGCAATGCCGCATCATTATCTTTCAACGCATGTTTGAGTCGCGCTGAACCGTCCGGTAAAATTTACCCGAAATACCGCGACACATTATCATAGTTTAAACCAAAATATGATAGGCGGCGGCATGTTCACAACTGAGCAAAATAATATTTTGAGTTTAATTGCCGCAACTATATTTGCGGATAAACGGGTGTTCGCCTCCGAGATCGAGGCCTTTGTCAAAGCTGCGCGCAACCTAAGGCCTTTGAGGCGGTCGAAGAATGCTCCGTCCGAGGCAGATATTCTGCTCTGGTATGAGACAAACAAGCCCGATATTCAGGGCAAGATATCGACCCCTTATTTCAAGGATTGGTACTATGATCTCTTGGAAAAACTCTCGGATATTCCGGAAAAAAATTCCATATTAGAGGTCATGCAAGAAGTCTCGCGTGCCGATGGGAGCGTCCATGTCAGTGAGCGCGCCCTGATGATGCTGGCAAAGCGCCACTGGGGCCTGGATTAAATTTCTCCGGATAAAGTTTTAGAGGCGATGGAATTAATTCCACGCGCAAACGAGCGCGGCCCATAAACTGCCGAAACATATCAGCGCATTTTTTTGATCTTTAGCTTATCCAGCTTCGCGCGTTTTTTAGTCGATTCCTCAGAGCGCGTCAGAGATTTGGCGATTGCTTTTAACCCCATGCCTTTTTCGACTAACCTTTTCAGTTTCTGGATCTCGTCGGGCGTCCACGCTTGGCGGTGGCGTTCAAAACGTTCGGTCATAGACGGGTTACCTTCTCACTATACAGAACTTCTCTAGCCTATGAGCCTGCGGATTTCGCCCATTTAATCATGCTAGCCGAAGGGACGTCAAACCGCCCTCACCCGCGCTTCGCCGCGGCCGTGTATCAACAGCGCGTCAATTGCCCAGACGAGCGCGTCGACGCGGTCGGGAGATTTGGTTTTCTTGCCCTGCGGCGTTTGGCTGCCCATCCGGCACATCTGCGCCTCCAGCGCGTCAAAGCGGCCAACATGAGAGACGAGGCTACGGCTGTAGAGATGCGAGACCGGCTCCGCCCTCGCCCTTTTGCTGCGGCGGGCATGGCGGCGCTGTATGGGGAGGTTTGGCGCAATCTGGCGCAAGACGGATTCCACCATCTCGCCGCCTTGGTTCCCTTCCGCGATGATGCAATCTGCGTCGTAATCCTTGAACAGGGCGACGGCGCGGGCGGCCCAATCCTCGGGCGCGGCTCGGCCAAGTGTTGCGTCCTGCAAGACATAGGCGCGGCCATCTTTGACCCCCGCCACAATGATCCCGCAGGCGTCGGATTTTGGCCCCGATGTCGTCGGCGGGTCGAGCGCAATCACGATACGGTCGAGATCAGGCGCAGTATTTTCGCGGGTCTTCGCAATGGTCGAGAGCGACCAGAGCGCCCCTGGCCATTCCGTGACGATTTCCCCTTCCAGCTCCTGCATTCCCAGCGGCGAGCCGCCATATTGCGCCTCCATCGTTGCGAGGAAGCCGCGCGACAAATGATGGGCATTTTCCGCCGTGCGCAGCGTATGCGTGACCACGCCCTCGGCGGCTTTTAATTCGATAAGCTCCGCACTGGGCCTCGGCGTTGTCGTAATGACGAGCTGCGGCGCGCGCCCGTCCTCTGCATCGAGGCGCAGCGCCAGCCGCAAGTTAGAGAGCGTTTCTTCGCCGTGGTTCCAGGCGCAAAACTCATCCGCCCAAGCCGCGTCAAATTGCGAGCCGCGCAGACCGTCCGGGGCTTCGGCAGAAAATATTTGTCCGACCGCCCCGCAAGGCCATTCCAGGCGGCGGCGCGAGGCGATAAATTTTGGACGTTCGGACGGATGGCCAATGTTGAGCAGGCCCGATTTTCCGTTCAGCATGACTTCGCGGGCGTCGGTGAAATTCGCCGCCACCAGCGCAATGTTGCGCGCACCGGACTTGACCCGCTCGCGGATCCACTCGGCCCCAGCCCGCGTCTTCCCGGCCCCGCGCCCGCCAAGGATGAGCCAGACGAGGAAGTTTTCATCCGGCGCGGTTTGTTTCTGCGTCCGCCAAGTTTTCCAAGACTCTAGGGCCTGGACAATATCCCATCCCTTCACGCCCTTGAGGAATTTTTCAATCTTCTTCTGACATTGCAATACGATGGATAAGGCTTCGGAGTCGGTCATGGAAACGGGCTTCATCTTCTGGGGTTGGGGGCGGCATGTCTTCATACCGGGTGTGTTGTTTCGCGAAGGCTTTCGCATCGCGGGTTTCAATTTGCGCCAGCGTATCTTCTCGCGCCTTGAGGAGGCCGGAGTAATCTTTGCTCCACTGACCGGGCGGCCCGCGCTCTGATTTTGGCTGGGTAATTAAATCATCCAACCGCTCCTGTATCCCGGCCAAAGCCGTCTCAAAAAACTCATCTGATAAATCTGTCATACGCCCAGTATAAACCGGGGTTCGCAAGGCGCGGATTATGTTTTTTGTTTCGGGAACACTGTGACTTGACAGCGCGAGGTAGGTCCTCGATTTATCTGAGTGTTAAATGCTATTTTCTAGCCACGCCCAGCGAAAAGAGACCTAATGTCGCTATTGAAAAGCCGGCTGGGGTTTATCGCCTTAATCATCTTCCTGATAATTTTATCCTTCGGCGCGGCAGAACTTGTTTCATCCCTACTCGCTATTGAAAACACAGAAACCAAGAGATTTATCCGCTGGGGAATTATCGCATTATTTATCCCAATTGGTTGGCTGTTTCGATTCCATGACGGAACCAAGGCCAAAGACTAACCCGCCCTCCTTCAGTATTCATCAACAAGGAAAAGCTACGCTTCGCCGCTAATTGCGGTCGAATAAAATTCCAACCAAAGCGATCATGGCGAAAAATGAAACGAAGGCAAAAAGCGGTTTCGAAGCGGGTTTTATGCTCCAGTCAAAATAAATATGAGCGGTTAGGAAAGCCAAGACAAAAACGGTCAGAATAACCGTAACTCTTTTTTGAGCTGTTAGGGTTGAAGAGACTTTTACGATTTCACTCTACTGCTGGCCGCCCTAAAAACAAGCGCGCAAAAGATTAACGCGTGGTCCCCTTAGCCGAGGTCGACGAACCATATTGCTCTTTCGGCCAGCAATGAACAAGGCTTGCGACGGAAAAGACAAGTAGCACAAATAAGATTACGCCGATGGTATAGGAGACATTATCCATCCAGGACTCTCCACCCGACAACTGTGAGGCAGCCGATAATACCGACTACTGCGATAAATATACCGATATCCTGAATGAAACTAACCATGCCCGCCTGCCGCTATGTCTCTGGTCTGGGCGCGCGGAACCGCGATGTGAGGCCACACATCTGAGGTAGATGCCGGGGAAAGGAAATCACAGCCCCACATCGCGGATACGCGAGACGCCCGATTTTCAGGCTCGCGTGTTTTTTCACACCTAAAGGCATGTTGACTTAAACTTTGCATTAGAAAGCACCCCTGCTTTAAAAGCTGTTTTCTACAGTAACCGCGAAGGAAGAAATTTGTCAAGACCCCTTAACCTTTTGTTAAGAAATGATTTTTCAAATTAACTAAAAAGATTTCACTAAAGTAAACGCGAGACCCTCTGCCAAAAAAAATTTTTTCTATTCCCAATATGGGTTCAATAATCGGATTTGAGCTTAGGTGGCCATTGCGTGCATTGGCTCTGCGTCCCAATAAAAAGGCCCCGATTTGGGGCCTCTTATTTTGCGTTTAAAGACTTAGCTAAAATTTACGCAGACCCACGTCCGCATCCTCTACCTTTGCCCTGTCCTTAGACGCTTGAGACGGTCCGGGCCTTACGCTCACTCGCCGGAGGGCGTGAACTCTTCGGGCCATTCGACTTCCTGCGGCCAGTAATAGACGACGCCCAGGGCTAAAAGCGGCAGGACGACGCTGAGCAGGACACCCATGACGCGCGTGAAACTATCCATCACGCAGGCTCCCATCGAGATATCGCTGAATAGATAATCAAGGCAGAACTGCCGAGGAATAGTGCAACACTAATTATGGCTTGAAACATAAACACCTCCGAAATGCGCGGCGGGCCATTCGGCCCTGCTCCGAGACTGATCTTACGGTTTTATCTCTGCAAATTTTGGGCCAAGCCGAGAGGCGGCGGCGGAGGTATTTATGGTTAATCAGATGTAAACGGCGCGCCGCTCACGGCGCATCAGGCGCGGACTGAGGCGACGGGCCAATCCGCATCACCCGCGCCCCATTCGCTCGCACCCCATTCACTCCAAGAGCCATCATAAAGCGCCAAGTCATTTTCCAAAACCAACGCCGCGGCCAAGAGGCCAATACAGGCCGTCATCCCCGATCCGCAGGAAAACACCAACGGGTCGCCGCCCAAATTCAACTTATCAAAACGCGCCTTTAGCGCCGCTTTCGGAAGAAATTTTCCGTCTTTGCACAGCGCCCCAAAGGGGAGATTAGAGGAGCCGGGAATGCGCCCGCTGCGAGAGTTGGGGCGAGGTTCAGGCACCTCCGCATTGAACCGCCCTGCTGATCGTGCATCAATTACGGAAAACGCTTCCGCCTCGATATTAGCAAAAATTTGCGCCGCATCTTTGACGGCCGCCGCATCATAAGCTGCGGTAAAATCACCCCGTTCATAGGAGCGCTCGGATATCACCTCCGTTGCCCCGCCGGACGCTATCCACGCATTTAATCCGCCGTCCAATACGGCGACGTTGGCATGTCCCATCACCCTAAACATCCACCACACTCTGGGGCTCGCATATAGGTCCAGATTATCATAGACGACGATCTTGCTGGCCGCGTTAATGCCAAGCGCTTGGCAGCCTTCGGTAAACGCGTCCGGCGCGGGTATCATATTCGGTAAGTCACTGGCTTGGTCAGAGAAGCGGGTTTTCAGATCAAAAAACCTCGCCCCCGAAATTCGAACGCCCGGATGCCGCACCGCCATATCCGCCTTATTAGACTCCGGACTCCCGTCGAGAATAACAAGATCAGGATCATCAAAATTCCGGCGCAACCAATTCGCATCTACCAAGGGTCTTCTCATGGTTTTTGTTTAGGTCCTCGGGGCGGCTTTGTCACGTAATCGGCCTGCGGCTTAAATCTGCACCCAAAAACAGCCGCTCAAGTTTGGTCTGTAACCAGACGAATCTAGTTCTTGTCCCACGGCACAAGCTTAGGTTCGTTCTCGCGCCGTCCTTCGCCGTAATCCAGCATAGCCCTCATCCATAGGACGCTACTTTCATAGGGGTCGTCATCAAATTTTTCCGGATCATGATGCGACATCCAACGTGAGTATTGCGTTGTTACACAAGCTGGTGCGGAACGGATACGATTATCCCGGTCAATCGGACACCATTGGCGCTTCGTGTCATCGGGCACATAAGCCACGCCACTGCTGAAACAAGTAATGGCCCGATATTGCGCCGGAATAAGGTCTTCGCCTTTTTCATCGACAATCCCCCATAACCCGTTTTGGGATTTACGCTGATAGTTCCCTTTACAGTTCAAAACTTTGCTAAAGTCTTCCGGAAGTTCTGCAAATGGCTTTTCCTCGTATTTGCCATCTATAAAGCTAAGTCGATAAGCTTCATTATCCTTCATGACCTTATAGGTCGTGTCGGTTTCCTCTACAGGGAGGTCATTGCTCTTTCTAAGGTCACCTTCAAGTGTGGCAGAGCTGTAAGTCGGTTCGATAGAAAAATCGCCATCCACATTCACCAAACCCCACTTACCATCAACCCACACCCATTTATGGGTCCCGAAGTACCCCATGCCATTTTCGAAGAAACCGCCAAAGACTTTACCGTTTTCAAGAACAGTTGCGTAACTATCGCCTCGAACAAGGGTCGGCGGTGGACTGCAAATTTGATCGCTGGACGAAAAAAGAGGCTCTTCAAATGTTATTTTCGGTAGGCTGTCGTCTTTTGGCACCAAAGCGTATCCTTGCAGGTCATATAATATCGTAAATTGTTCGCAAGCCAGAAAGGTCTGACCCACGCGCTGATCAGACAATAGAGCTCCATCTTTTGTCAGGGTTTTCCATTCCCCTCCGTCTTTCACGGTATAATACTCTTGGGAGGGATGATCAGGCCCAAAGACATCATCAGGACGTTGTATTTCATCGAAATATCTACCTGCTAAAAGGTCGCCGTCAAAGGTCACCAATCCTACTTTTCGTTCAGGGTATTGACCTTTCCCGGCTTGGAGAAAATTCGCATCCCAATGTGTCAGATAATCAAAAACAAGAGGAATGACTTCGCGGCCGTCTTTATCGATGGCTCCGGTTCCACCTTGGTCATCTATTCTTTTTCCGACGGGCGCTCGATTGGATTTTAATTCTCGAGCATAACTATATTGAGGCTCAATTAGCCAGCTACCGTCCATCCGCATGAGACCATATTCATCATCCCATGTACCGCGATTGCCCATCGGGACTTGAGCCCAGATAAGACCATCCTCCGGATCGCTGAAACGTGAAAAATTATACGTTTGATCCGTTATCCATCCGTCCGAGAGACTGTAGAGTCCAGCGCCATCGATTCCATATTCTCCAAAACCAATGTTTCCCTGGCCCGCGTTTTCAATTGAGACACCCAAAATAACTTCATCGCTAAATACTAAGGCATGAGAAAATATCGGGTCGACAACATATTCTCCACTTTTGTCGATAATGCCCTTCGCACCAGTCTTTCCTGCGACGGCTAAACCTTGGTCAAAGAGGCCGGCCCGTTCAAATTGAGGCGTAATTACAATGTTGTCCGACGCATCAATATAGCCGTAAGTCCCGTCTATTCGCACAGCCGCCAGACCATTTGAAAACTTTCCGGCGTTCTCATATTTTGGTTCAATGACAAAAACGGTCCGACCTTCATCCCGCCAAATTTTAGCGTCGATGAAACCACATAAACCGAAGTCGGTTTGACCGCATCTTGGCAATAACTTGGGGGTTTCATCCGCAATTGCAGCAGGCGATAAAAAAAAGCTCAACAATACAATCAGGATAGAGGTAAAGATTTTCATATGAATAGCCTATCCATCTGTAATGGTTTTGACAAATAGAATGAAACTGGTTGCGTTAACATGAGTTAAAGTCCCAAACCACGCTTAAACTGACCACCCTAAACTCACGCCAAAACAGCCGTCGGTAAAGTCTGCGAATTTGCCTGACACCCCTCACCCCACACCAACCTCCGTCCCGTAAAGCCCCACCAGCCGCGCGAGGCCCAGCTTGATAATCTGCTTGCCTGA
>ENA-ORXR01000373-ORXR01000373.1-marine-metagenome-genome-assembly--contig:-NODE-373-length-64465-cov-12.172237_pt1 | contig 64465 bp, 43 predicted proteins | sample MGYA00237866_ERZ511479 | MGnify/ENA metagenome assembly ERZ511479 | reverse complement strand
TGGATCTTATTTGCTGCTGCATCATCTGTGAAGCGGCTCATGCTAAAATAGAACGTACGATGCAACATCTCGCACGCTTTCGTCCCTATAGCTTGTGCTAAATAGGACTTACCTGTGCCTGTCAGACCTGTAAAGATTATGTTTTCACCTTTGTGTAAAAACTGCAAGCTAAGCAGGCGTTGCATGACTCCTTTGTCTAAATGGCGCGCTATGGTATAATCGATATTGAGCGGATGGGCTTGTTCACGAAAATTGGCCCCTCTCTTCAAGTTAACCATTTTTCTGTTTTGCCGATACTCCCATTCTGCATCTGTTAACTTGGCTAAGTATTCTGCCAAGGTATAGTCGCTTAGCTGTCCTGTCTGTAGGTCTTCATGATAGCTTGTCGACATGCCTTTGATATTCATTTTTACTAATTTCTCGATCGTTTGATGATCCATTTCTTTTTGTTTTTATGTGTGTAGTAATCTGGATTTAGTAATCACTTATTGATAATAATCTTGTCCTCTTACATTATCGTGTATGGGGATAATCTCCTCTATCGTTCCTTGCAGCTTTAGGGCTTGCTTGTCTTGATTATTGAGTAATATTTCTTTGATCATTTTATATGAATAATGGGGATGCTGGCTTGCCATGTGGCAGGCTTTATCTACTCGTGCGGCTGTGTATTGTTTAACTAATGATAGGATACCTTGTACCTGCTTATAGGCTTGTTCTGGATAGGGGCGCTGGTCGATCAAACCATCTACATAGCATTGCAGATTTGCTCCGTAAGAGGCTGCTATCTGACTGAAGTAGTCTGGTGACCATTGAGTATAAGCCTGATTATTACTGGATAAATGATCTGTCTGTGTGACGTACTGACCCTTGGCTTGTGAAGTGGTATGCACTGCTATTCTGCCATTTTTATAATAGATTTCCAGACTCCTACTATCGTACCTCAGTTCTACTTGTTTGCCTATGTAGCGGTACGGAACGCTATAATAATTTTTATAGGTTGAGCATAGCACATATCCCATCTTTTGCACTTTGGCCTTGCGGTATTGTTTGACTTCATAGCGTTGGGACGGCAGTGGATGTAAGTGGCTTTTTTCATGCTTATATTGATCGCTACGGCTGTAATCTGTGTTGGTTAGAGGCCTGTCATTTAGCTTATTCAATTGTTCTAATATCGATACATTTAGATCGCGTAAAGAAAAATAGCTGTGCTTTTGTACTTCGTAGAATATCGAGTTATAGCATATTTTTACTGCGCCTTCTACCAGGGCTTTATCCTTGGGCCGATATGTCCGAGTGGGATCTATGGTCGTCTCATAATGAAGGGCCATTCCTTGTAGGCTTTTATTGATGACACTCTGATATTTACCTGCCTTGGTTACTGCACTCTTCAGATTATCAGTCACGATACCTTTAGGGCTACCTCCTACGTATTCCAGCGCATTCATGATACCATGGATGAAGTCTTCTTGACGCTGTGATGGCATGGCTTCCATGTAGATATACTGGCTCGCAGGTAGTATTGTCACTAAGACTTCTACCCATATTTGTTCTCCTGTAGCCTTGTCTATGTAGCTTAACTTCTTTCCTGTATAGTCCACATACAGCTTCTCTCCATACTTGTGATTGATCCGTAGACTACCTTGGGGTGGATCCCATATCTGTTTTATTAATCTATAAAAATGGGCGCGCGAATAGTAGCTTTCTCCACTTAGCACTCTATAGTCTCTGTATAGATTATCTATGGTAAAACCCGGTCGGCGACGAGAGTTGCGCTGCTGCTCAGCATAATTCTTAAGTATCTCATACCGACTATCAAGCTCTTTGTGGGGCTGATCTAAGCATAGCGGGACCCTTAGGTCCGTCTCTGGCTTAATTAGTTCTGAAGGATCTATGCCACTTGCTTTATACCTCTCTACATAGCTCTTTACTGTCCTGCGATCTATGCCCAGTAGCTTGGATATCTTCCGCATGGAACAGCCTTGGGCATGAAGTCTAATGATTTTCTTTTGTTGCATATCAATGATTCTTGTGTTACTCAATTCGCTAATTTTTTAGCGAAGTAAATAAGAATCAGTGCCTGGTCTTGTAGTGGTACACTTTGGATGAGATTTAGTGGTACACTTTAGATGAGATTTAGTGGTACACTTTGGATGAGATTTAGTGGTACACTTTGGATGAGATTATGCACTTTAGAATCGTAAAGGTATTTTTAGAAGTGGCGGCTGCCTGCCAGGTACCCAAGACTGAATGGTCCTGTAGGGAATTCAATGTCCCAAATGGACATTGAATAATGAAGGAACCGAGGATTTGTCCTCGGGTGGGTTGGCATTAGCTGGCATAGCATTTTTGCTTACTTTTTTTGCAATTGAAAAAAGTAAGGCCCGCACGGCGAGTGCAAGTAAGCTTTGCATCTATAGAAAATGTGTTTATGCTTTACTTCAGAATACCCCTAAATTTGAATTTCAGTTCAACTTTAATGTCGTCTATGGACTACTCTATTATCCGAGCATTTCATGGTAATACCAATATAAATTAGAATCTATCTCTACCCAATTAATGGTCCTAATGGGGCATATTCAGAAGTAGTCATAGTGAGGTGTCATATTTTGGTAGCCCAGTACGAAGTAATGGGAAAGATAGTAGAGAGAGACTTTGGTTGGCGAGATTGTTGATAAAAATTATGACAACCAATATTTACTGTGACCCCGTTTTTTTATAAGTATTAATTATCACAATGTAAGAGCTCCATACATATTATTAAATCACCTTAATTGACAATCTCTAAGCGATTAATTGTCAAACATTTAGAGTTTTCAATTTCAAACATCAGATACTTTTGAACATGCCTAACGATTCTGACTCATTATTCCCCCTTTCACAGAATACAGCTGCAGCGATACTTTTAATAATGTGATTGTTGGATAAGTGAGTAAATACCATGTTGTAGTGCTCAGAAAAATAGATTTACCAGAATTTGCCTTTTCAATGGCCAGTAGGATTTATCGTCAATAAATTGAAGCCTGACCCTCGACACGAAATGTAGATTTGTAACAGTAGCCTACCTCATTATCTTCAGGCATCTCAGTGGATGATGCGACAAGATCCTCTGTGAAGCCTTACACATCACGAGGATTAAGATCATATATGGTGTTAAACATTTGTACTTCACTGTAGCCGTACTTCATATCAGTCATGAAAATTGAAGAGCGTCTTGATGATTGTTATGACATGAAAACTGGTGCGCGGCAGATAAAAGAATTATGATGTATATCAATGCTCATATTACTAAGCAACTTCTAAAGGACAGCTGGACTCATATCAAGGCTTTATAATTTTCTTCTCGACTTTCGGTACTACTAAGATTGGGATCTGTTGAGCCTGGTATGCATCATTGAATGCTGCTATGTCTTCCGTGATGATTGCAGACATCTCTTTCTTTAGTTCAGACCATTCACCGATGAGTTGATCACTTCTCTTCTGAGCTCCCTGCGTCATTCTTGGATCATTGCCATTGATTCGGCTGATAAGATTCATTATTTCAGCACTTAGTTGATTTGGAAAGTTGATGACATCTTGAAAGGTTTTCTGCTTGGATTGGATAAGTTCTTCTTCCCAATTCATAATTTTGGCTAATATTTTCTCCGTTTGGCTGCTTAGACTATCAGTACCTTCTATGTCTTGCAGCTGGTTGTCGATCAGTTCGATTCTACCCTTAACCTTTCTTAGATCATTAACAGACTCATAAATATCTCTGACCGTATTTTCTAATTTTATTAGGGTCTCTACTTGCTGATCATAGTCTTGCTGCGGTATACTTGTTCTAGGGTCAGCTAAGATTTCTACAGTCTGAGTTTTTTGGCGCTCGCCATCGCTAAGCGTCAGAGTATACTGTCCTGGAGCGACGTAGCTACCGCTGTAGCTCCCCAGCGAAAAGACTTTTTCTACGCCAGGTAGAATGCCTCTTCGGAGATCCCAGTTAATCCGATTCATACCATGTTTTTTTGACAGGCGCTTCTCAGCTTGAGGTCCGCCTTGATACTTTTTAAAGGATTCATCCTTTTCACTACTATATGTCCTGACTAAATTATCCTCAGCATCACGTATTTCTAAATTTATAGTCAGGCTATCATAACCTTGTGGGACAAAGTAATCTATGATGACTCCACTGTAAGGATTGGCACCTGAGTTATCACCCCTGGAGTCTCTCGAAAGAAAGCGATAACTTGTTTTCGGTTGGACTAAGCTGAGTTCACTCATCGTTAAAATCTCAGTAGATTGTTGTATCGGACTTAGATCATCTAAAATCCAAAAGGCTCTACCTAAGGTAGCCACAATCAAATCATTATTACGCAGGGTGATATCTGAGATCGGGCAAAGAGGAAGTCCATACTGGGTTTTAGTCCATGATATGCCACCATTCTGGGAGGTATATAGTCCACCTTCTGTACCGGCGAAGAGTAGCCCAGCCACGCTTTTATCTTCTCGCACAGCTCTGACCCAGTCCTCTTGGGCTATTCCATTAGTTATTTTCCTCCAGCTCTTACCATAATTGTTGGTAACGTGTATAGCAGGAGAAAAGTCATTGAATTTATATTTCGTAGAGACTATATAGGCAGTACTAGCATCATGGGGAGATACTTCAATGGAGTTAATGAGTGTCTCACCAAGACCTCGCGGTGAGACATCCTGCCATGACTCACCGCCATCAGTAGTCACATGTACTAATCCGCAGTCACTCCCTACCCATAGTACCTTAGCGTCATGTGTGGAGCAGGTCATATAGCTGATGGTATTATAGACTTCGCCTCCTGCTCCCTCATTCGTATACGGCGCGCCACCGATGACGTGCTTAGAAGTATCATTACGGGTGAGATCGTCGCTGATCTCTATCCAGCTCATTCCACCATCTGTGGTCTTAAGGACTTTATTAGAAGCGTGAAAGATCACGCTTGGATCTTGCGGTGAAGCGACGATCGGCGCGTTCCAATTAAACCTATATTTCATATCTCTCGGATGCCAGCCCAATCCGGCCACGGGATGAGCCATAATGTCCTTAGTCGTACTTGTCTTTTTATCGTAGACAGATATGTTACCCTGATAGCTACCTCCATAGATAGTGCTAGGATCATTGTCATCAAATGCTAAGAAAGCGCTCTCTCCACCTGCCACAGCATACCAATCTTTTACGCCGATACCGCTGCGATTATTTCTGCTGGCAATTGCTACAGTGGAATTATCCTGTTGTCCTCCATATACATAATAGGGGAACCGATTATCCGTAATAACGCGATAGAATTGAGCAGTAGGCTGGTTCTGCTGACTTGACCAAGTGCTTCCCCCATTAAAAGTGATGCAGGAGCCGCCATCGTTTGCTAAGATAATATTGCTTGGATTTTTTGGATTAACCCACATATGATGTTGGTCACCATGAGGGTTGGAGATGGGCTTAAATGTTTTCCCACCATCAATAGATTTTAGCATAGGCGCATTGAGCACGTATACCACATTCTCATTTTGTGGATCAGCGAATATTTCAATATAGTACCATGCTCGGGCTACGGTGACCCTGTCTTTGCTAGTCTGCTTCCACGTCTTTCCAGCATCATCAGAACGGTATACACCTGCTTTCTCTCCTTCTGCTTCTACATTGACATAGACGACTTCGGAGTTAGCTTGTGAAACATCAATTGATGTCTTACCGACATGTTTAGGCAGTCCGCCCTCTAATTTATCCCAATGCACACCACCATCTGTGGATTTATAAAAAGCCGAACCTGGCCCTCCACTCCGTACCTGCCACGGATATCTTCTATGATCCCACGTAGATGCATATAGGATACGAGGATTATGATGATCCATGCTTAGATCAGAAATACCTGTAGTACCATCTATATAGAGGACTTTATCCCATGTAGCTCCTCCATCAGTGGTCATGTAGAGCCCTCGGTCAGTACTTTCGCCGTAGGCTGCACCTTGCACACCTACGTATACGATGTCAGGATCTGTAGGGTGTATTTGGATCTCTGAAATATGCCTGGACTTTGGCAGCCCTAAGTGCTTCCAGGTCTTGCCAGCATCCGTGGATCTATAGACTCCATCTCCATGACTGGTCATCACTCCACGTATCGCATGCTCACCCATACCGACATAAATTACATTAGGATCAGAGTCAGCCACTTCTATAGCTCCAACAGATCCTGTCTTAAAGAAACCATCTGATATATTGTGCCAGGTAATACCAGCATCATCAGTTTTCCATACGCCACCTCCACATGTCCCCATATAATAGGTCATAGGATCTGAGATCACGCCAGTGGCAGCGACGCTGCGACCCCCACGAAAGGGACCAATATTTCTAAACTGCGGGCCACGGAAAAGAGAATCTACTTGACTTTTTTCTAATTTTTGGCAGGTAGATGTGCTCGGAATAGATAACAGGATGCAGATGAGGCTTATCAGCACTGAGCCGATCGACAGTTTTTTCATAGAGAGTATTTGCGTTATCTCTAATATAAAAGAACTATCTGGGTAAGTAGAGCTATTTAAAGCTCTTTGGAATAAAATATTGCTTATAAAATTGATTGATGTGTAAGGTTAATCAAATCAAACCTTTAAGCTATTTACAATCGAAAAGTATGTCTTAGTAAGAAGGAGGTACTGTTGCTTAATGTTGGAAGACCTTAATGATACTTAGCTTTTTTTCTTTTTCTTCTTTTTATAATTACCTCCGTACGCCCCTTCATCCAATTTCTTGAATCTTCTCGAAGATTTGCTGACAGATTTATTGGATGTGCCGCCTGAAGATGATCTTTCAGATCGTCCGCGTCCGCCTCCAGATCCACCACTGCGAGATCCACCTCCTCGAGACCCGCCACCGCGAGATCCAGCACCACGTCGCGGCCTACCTCTTCTTGGTTCTGATCCACCCCTGCCTCGACCTTCTTCTTGGTTAAGGTCCTTTGAGCCTGACAGACCCATCTGTTCAAGTTCGCTGAGCATCAGCTTAGCGACAAGTTCCTCCTTTGATAGATTTCCAAATATATTCATTGCTGTCTCCAAGAGTTCAGGTTGCAGTTTGTTTTTAGTACTCTTTTCTAAAATCGACATACACCACTGTTCCACGCGATTGCTAGCGATGATGTCTGACGAGGGCACCATGGCTTTTTCAAATTTAATGCCGAGGTCTCTTTCTAATCGATTTATCTTATATTTTTCTTTCCCACCAATAAACGAAATAGAAATACCGGTTTTTCCCGCTCTAGCTGTTCTTCCAGACCTGTGCGTGTAATAGGATATATCGTCTGGTAAAGTAAAGTGAAAAACATGAGTTAAGTCATTCACATCAATACCTCTTGCTGCTACATCGGTGGCTATCAACACCTGAAGGTCATGCTTTTTAAATCGCTTCATTACCCTGTCACGCTGCTGCTGACTTAGGTCTCCGTGAAGTGCATCGGCTTTATAATTCTTTTGCAGTAATATCTCTGCCAGCTCTTGTGTATCTCGCCTTGTCCTGCAGAACACCACTCCTCGCATCTCAAGATCCATGTCTAAAAATCTGATCAATGCCTCTGCTTTATCGGAATGCTTGACTACAGTATACTGGTGTGATATATTGACATTGACCTTATCTTCACTGTTCACCTTGATCTCAATTGGATCATCCATATAGTTCTTGACTATTTTTTTGATCGCATTTGGCATCGTTGCAGAGAACAGCCAGGTGAGCTTGTCTTCTGGAGTATAGCTCAGGATTTCATCTAGCTCATCTTTAAATCCCATATTAAGCATCTCATCTGCCTCATCGAGAACTAAAAACTGAATTTGTTCAAGATGAATGGCCTTTCTCTTGATCAGATCAATCAGCCTGCCTGGTGTGGCTATAATAATATGTTGTGGCTTCTTAAGCGCTTTGATTTGCTTAGAGATAGCTTCTCCACCGTATACGGGCAGAACATTCAGTTTAAAGAGATATTTACTAAAGGTTGTCAGCTGCTCAGCTATCTGCTTACCTAATTCTCTAGTGGGAGCTAATACGAGGGCCTGAGTATGCTTGAAGTCAGGATCGATTTGTTCCAGTAGCGGTAGTCCAAAGGCAGCTGTTTTTCCTGTGCCCGTCTGAGCTATTCCGATAAAGTCTCTTTCGCCTTCCATAAGCAGTGGAACTGCTTTTTTCTGAATATCAGTCGGTTTTTCAAACCCTAATTCAGTGAGCACTTTTAGTATTTCATCAGACAGTCCTAATTCAGTAAATTTAGCCACAGTACATCTTTAAAATGAGTTGCAAATGTAGCTTTAATATTAATAGGCATTTGAATTTATGTGTAGAACCAATCTGAGTGCATTGTAGTTATATAATATGCAAACCTCTCCACTTGAAAGCAGTCAGTACATTCATCCTTATCTTATTTAGTCTCTCACACCCACACCGAGTGGATTCAGAACTGCAGATTGATTCAGCATTTTACACTCAATATGTAGATGACAGCCATGATTTTTTAGTGGAGGTCACACGTTTAGACTCCGTAGCTCAGATTAAGGGGAGTGAAGCTCAGCAAATTCTGCTGCAAGCCAGCATAGATAAATGTCGGCGAGCCTATAAAAAGATTGAGTATCTCTTCGATTATTTTAATACCAAGTCAAACTATCGCTATATCAATGGGGGACCCCTTCCGAAGGTCAATATAGATTCTAAGACAAGCCCTATAATTCCACCGTTGGGTCTTCAGCGTTTGGACGAGCTAATATATAGTCCAGACCTTGGTAGAGATTCTGTGGAGCTGCGGATGCTGACTGCGAGACTGAGCTTAGACGTACAATCTCTTATAGAGAGTGACCCAGCTTCCACATCATTCTCAGCAGTACAGCTGATCGAAGCCTTAAGATCTGGGGTCATCAGGATTTTTACGTTGGGCTTGACAGGATTTGATACACCTGGGTCGGGACATGGTTTAGTAGAGGCAGCCATTAGCCTGGCCTCCATGAGTAGCGCAATTAACTATGTAGCTGTCAAAACACCTACACCTCAGGATAGCGTATTAAGGCAGGCAATAGCCGAATTATTTGGCCAAGGAGTTGATCGGCTGGTGGGACGAGACTTCGCAACTTTCGATCGAATGGCGTATCTGAAAGAGGTAGTCAATCCTTTGTACGAGTCACTTTATGAATGGCAAATACTCCATGGGCTTGGCGGGAAAAGTCATAAAACGCACGCTCAAAACTATCACTCCACAAATTTATTCGACGAGTCATTTTTAAATCTTAATTATTTCTCTCAGTATTCATTTTTACCTCTTGACCATGCTAAAGCTGCTGAGCTAGGTAGGACTCTCTTCTATGACACAGGCATGTCTAAAGCGGATGATATGTCTTGTGCCAGCTGTCATCAACCTATCAGGGCATTCACCGATGGCGAGTATAAAAGTCTGACTAATACTCATGGACAGCGTACGCTCAGAAATGCACCATCGCTGGTGGATGTGGCTTACTCTACCCGATTTTTCTGGGACATGCGCGAATATGATTTAGAACGTCAGATCGGTCATGTAGTGCAGAATGAGCTGGAGTTTGGCCTAAGCTTCAAGCAGCTGTCATTAAAGTTAGCTACGAATGAGCAATACTTGGCCGCCTTTAAGGAAATCTATACTGGCCATGCTAAGCAAAATATAAGTCGAAGGACTATCAGCCATGCCATTGCGGCCTATTTAAATACATTGACATCTTTCAATAGTGAATTTGATCAATATGTAAGAGGGGAGACTGAGACTTATTCTGCGAGTAAGATTAATGGTTTTAACCTCTTCATGGGTAAAGCGAACTGTGGCACTTGTCATTTTGCTCCTGTATTCAATGGGTCGGTGCCGCCATACTACGATGATTCTGAGTCTGAGGTTTTAGGCGTATTGGAGTCCTATGATACCCTTAATCCTATACTGGATGAAGACATTGGAAGATCTGCCAATGGATTGCGTAGGGACGCTTTTCCACATTTTAAGCATTCATTTAAGACCGTGACCGTGCGAAATGTCGAGCTTACTGCACCGTATATGCATAATGGAAGTATTCAAAATCTTGAAGATCTCATAGATTTCTATGATCGCGGTGGGGGAGTAGGGATGGGTGTAGATGTACCAACCCAGACACTATCGCCAGATCCGCTAGATCTCACTGATCAGGAGAAAGTTGACTTAATCAACTTCCTTAAATCGCTCACGGACATTTCTGGCTTAAATGAGTAAAGAGGATGGGTCAAGAATTTCTCTTATTGAACCTTTATAATCAGCTACATTGCTCGCTTAAGAGCAGTGTATTCACGCAGGGTGACACGCAGACAACATCAGTCTAAAATTAAAAATTACTGATGTTTCAGTTTGGAGTTAGCTTTCCTCGAAGAATCGCGTTCCTTCTTAGCTTTATCACTGATAATGTTGATGCGGCGGCGTTCTACAAAGATCTTATCCTTTTCAATTATGACATTGTATGCTCCAGGATTCCAGTATTTGGAGTTGATAGAGAATTTCGCTTTCTGTCCAGCTTTATACTTTCCGTTATTGATTGGGATACTGATTAATTCTCCGTTGGGGCTGATCACAGAAATCTTATAAATACCATCCTTTTTTATCGATATAACATATTCAAGAACCTTATCCTTAGTGGTGTATTCAGCATCGATCACTTTCAGCTGAGTATGGTCCTGACCGTAGGAGATGTTGTATAGAGTCAAAGAAGAGATCATGGTTAGTAATATTAAAAGGTATTTCATAATCTAAGGTTTTAAGCTAATGTTGTCAAACCAATAAGTGCCAGCAGGTGCATCGCCTAAATGAGCAGAAAGTCTGACCATATTGGTGTTGTTCTCATCTGGAGTAATCTGCATACTATATGTCTTCCACTGAGTAGTTAGATTAATGCTGGTATATGCATATCCGTTCCAAGGGGAGTTATGTCTGCCGATGCCCATACCTATATTTCTGGTGCCACTTGCTCTTGCTGAAAAGGTGAGAGTATAAGTCTGTCCTTGATTCATAGACATACCGAACTGCTCGAACTGAATGTGCCAACTAGTGCCAGTGATATTATTGGTCACTACTTTCGCAGCACCATTATCATAAGTCAGCACAGCTTCCGACCCTTGGTGCAACTCCATGACCCAAGGATCCACATTCCCAGTCGAGAAGTCACCATTGTCCAACATATTTCCCTCTGCACAATCTCTTATTTCAGCTAAGAATACTGAATTAATTGCTACTTCAAAATCAGAGTCAAGTATAACGGCGTCTGCCCCTCTGAAGTTAATATTATAGGCTGTGTCCACTTTTCCTGAAGCATTAATTTCTGGGCCGTCATAGAATGTACCGTTCAGGATCGGGTCTCCATCAAAAATTGTCTGGTTAGTGTATTGGCATGGAGGACAGGGCATGCAACCTGCGCTGCCGCAATTTTTAACATTTATAGTCGTCGTGTGTGAGGCCAGTACACCTCCAGCGCCCACATATTGATAGGTGATGGTGTGAGAACCTGGACCAGCTTCATCAGGATCGAAGTCAAATTTATCGCCATAGTTATTGATTACGCCTGCGCCTGTATATTGACCGCCCTTTTGAATACCTCCATCGAGTCCATAAAACACTCCATCATTAATGCATGGATTTAAATTTACATTAAAAGTACTGAGGCCGCTGGGCTCGGTATTGATTCTCATCTCTCCAAAACCAAAACAGCCACCTCCATAGTTTTCAAATGGTGTGATCACTAAATACCGTGCTTTGGCACCGCCAAAATCTGGTCCCTGAAAACCTTCATATTTGGGCTGCCCTGTAGCTTGCGGAAAATGTAGCTCACCCCAGTATGCCCATGAGCTTCCATTCAAGGAATAATGGATCCTAGCTTTTTTGATATTCCAAGCCAATTCATCTGGGTGATTTAAATTCCAAAAGGTGCTCTCGTGTAAATCATGAATCTGTCCGAAGTCGTACCTTATCCAATGCGTGTTGCCTTGTCCGACCACCGGATTAGCAGACGTGCTGCATGATACCCAACCATCATGAGCATCCGTGCTGTGTCTATCTTGGCAACATTGAGCTGTCATATATGAAGCTGAGCTGATCATTATGATGATATAAAATAATTGATTCATACTAATATTATTTAATAAATCCGATAGGATTAGTATTCGAAGAAATAGAGTGGAACTCTGACAAGCTAGGGAAGATATCAGAGATATTACTATGACTGACTCCAAACCACTTTGCCACCTCCGCGAAGTAGCAATCTGTAGCAGTGGTAGGCAGAATGACACCGTTTCCTATATCATCGTCACTACCGAGCTCAAGCGATGGATATTTTCCATATATCATTTGACCATTGATCAGGTTATTACCACCCATCACCATCACATTACCACCCCAGGCATGATCACTGCCATCACCATTGGAAGTGAGCGTACGACCAAATTCTGAAGTGGTCATCGTAAGTACTTTATTTTCCATGCCAATCTGTTGAAGGCCGACATTAAATTCTTTGAGCGCATCTCCTAAAAGTCCTAACATGCCTACCTGAGAATCCAATAACTCGTCATGATGATCCCAACCTCCAAAATTTACAAAGAAGATTTGGCGTTTGAATCCGAGTGTATCTGAGTCAGCCATATCATTGTCAGCCTCCTTGGTACTTACAGCGATGGAGCGAGCTATCATTTTTAAATCCTGCGATACTCGATTACCCAGACTAAAAGTATCTGCTAATGCGCCTTCTGGATTATCTTCATCAGCTTGCTCAAAGTGTCTAAATTTAGCAATTGCGCTGGAGAATATTTCGTGGGCATTTTTAGAATTTATGATGGTATCTACATAGGTCTTCTTAAAGATGTCTTGGTAATTTTGGCCGAGCATATTGTCTACCGCATTGGTCTGAAGCTTACGAAATATCCAATTGCTTTGTGGGTCATATCCATCTATACCGATGCTTCCACCTGAATTAATAGCGTATTCTACTGTCTCATTACCAGCCTGAAAGATATTGGTGCCAGAAAGTGTCACATTCATCGAGATGTTCTGATTCAAATTTTGAGCACTCACGACATCCGCTATTTTACCACCCCATCCAGTAGCTGTACGCCGGTCCATAATGGCTGTCTGCCACTGCTGAATTTGATCAGAATGAGAGAAGAGTCCAAGAGGAAGTTTTTTGGTTTTATTAATATACTCCGACTTCATCATTGGAGCCATGAGGGTGCCAACATTAGATATGAAGGATAGCTTTCCGGCATTATATAGATCTCTGACGCCACTCAGCGAAGGGTGTACGCCATAGGACTTATTATTATGTAATCCAGTAAGAGGTAGTATATCACCCAAAGGGATAGCTAAGTTACTCCGCGTAGTGGAGTATTGGCCATGATCGGTCCGAGGGATTAGGGTGTTGAACGAGTCATTACCGCCTGCCTGAAGAATACAGACTATCGCTTTATAATCATCCATGGGAGAGGAATTAGACACAGCTGCAGCATTAATAGCCTTAAAATTCAGTAGCGAATTCATCAATGTCATATAGCCCATGCCAGCACAGCTGATTTGGCCCATGAAGTGTCTACGTGATAATCGTTTAGTGATCTTATTCATGTTAAGTAGTTATAGAACTTTTATCTTCTGATTGATTCAAAGTCAGATTATGCTAAGCGCCGTCTGTTATAATGCTAAATAATGTTTGCATTCATAGTTAGCGTAGTACTGCGTAGTCTGGCGATATTAAAATAATGTACACTCCAATGCGGACTCGATATTCCAAATATTTGTCATACACATTTTCATCCAACTGATTTAGGGAAGTCCTCAAGAGATCTCTAGTCTCGACGGATAGATTGCCATGAGTGAAAACTTTGTCTAATTCATTAATGAAAGTCTCCACATCTGCAGCCAATAATTTATAGTAGTCTATGTCAAATTTCACTTCAGTGTCAGCCATCCAATCGCCTTCCCAAGTGGACATGATTCGACCCCAGGATACGATCCACCGATTGACTTGATTCATATAGCCTGGAGCAGTCAGTGTATTATGCAAATTAAACTCTGGTGCGACCAATCCTTGGTCAGCGATATCACCATTTGGCTGATGATCGGGTAGGTAAAAGTTGAAAACACTCGGGGAGTTCATTAAGTCCTGATTTACCCAGATGGAAAATTCATAATTGACATTCCAATAATAATCTAATGGGTTAGATTTATTGACAGCCCGCGCAAAGTGTACGTACTTGAGAAGGGGTTCTTTCAGCTTACTATTTTTGTCGTCTGACAAGTAAGAGCAGGCTCTAGCCTCTCCATCCATGAGTATGGCTTTCACGACAGCACCCATATCACCTCTTACGCCGTTACCATTATTATTAAATACTTCAGAAACCCGAGCAACATAAGCACCAGTAGGGTTGGACTTGACTAATCTCTGTATGAGTCGATAGGCGATGAATGGTCCAACATTAGGATGGGTCGCCAAATTATGTATAGCACCGTTTATGTCAGCCATGCCGTTCTGTCCTGCTGGAATAGTATAGCCTTTTAATAATTTTTTTTCCTCTTGATCGTGCTCTTCATTGTACATCATCATAGGTTGAGTTACGTCAGCTACCCAAATGCCCCTTCCGAAGTATAGATTATCATTTCCGTTGTAAGGATTGTCGATGACGCCACTCACACCTAGACCTGTAAAGACTTTGGCAAATTCTCTAATATCGTCCTGACCATAAGTCGGTATGTAGTCTCCACTAGATGTAGTTAGTCTGCTTCCTTCCATATCCAATTCATACAGACCTATAGAGAAGAGCTGCATTATCTCTCTGGCATAATTTTCATCTGGATGAATATTCTTGGATGGATCTGCTTTCGGATTATTCAGATGGCTGAGGTATTCTCCCATCACGGGGTGAAGTGTCACATCTCGAAGTAGGTCTTCATAATTACCAAAGGCGTTTTTAGCCAACATATCGTAATAGCTTGCTAACCCGTCTCCAAAATTAGACAAGTCAGACTTACGAGATACTACGAATATTTCTGACAGCGCAAAGGCGACTCTATGCCGCAGTAGGTCATCATTGCGCATCATCTGATCCCACCAAGCGTAATTAAAATCCCACCAGCGAGGTCTGAATTCATCGACTTGTGGAGCATCACCTTTCACCGCCATTGAGTCTATTATAATTTGGTATATCTGCTCTACCTTAGGCAGCATCATCGTCTGCGGCAGTTGGATCTGTGCGTCTATCCAAGATTCAATTCCTTGATCGACTACGTCATCGATATGCCCCACATCAAAGCCCAAGGAAGCTTGTGTTAAGAAGCGCGAAGCCTCCATTTCTTTGGCGTCAAGCCCACTACCATTTATCGTATGGTTAGCAGATGCAGCTTTTGGCCAATTAGCTTGGTTGTACTGACTACTAGCCGTCACAATAATGCCTTGATCATTTCCTCCACCTATATAGGTCTGCGCTAAACCAGTCTGAGGGTGACTTAAAATAAGGATGAAAATTAAAATATATGTCGATTTTATCATATACATAGTATGAGTAGAGCGTAGCTAATGCCAAAAATTATTTAATAAAATTATTATAAAAGGGCCATAGTCCCTTAATTAGACATTAAGATTTTATTCAAAATAAAAGGAGCTATAAATAGATGACATTATTATAGTTCTTGAAGTATAATATAAGAGTGAAAATAGGATGTTAATTCATGCTGTGGAATATCTAATAAATATTGTAGCAAGATCAATAGAAATAATTGAAGTTTCGTCAGTAAAAACCCTAAGAGAATAATAGCTTGTCTTTATCTACTGGTAGAATGAATAGAATATGTCTTGTCAATAGTAAATCAGTCTTACTTCGACTAAAAAATTTTTCTGATTTGAACTATGCCGTCATGTCGTCAAATAGTGTAGCTTGGTCTCCGTTAAAATGATCTGAAGGTACTAGATGCTATGAGATACTGCAGCTTTTGACACTGAGCCCTAAATGTAGATATAGCTGGTTTGGGCTTAGATCTGAAACCTATTAGGGCAGCGCACTACTTGAGCGCAGGGAAGGCAGGTATATATATTAATTATTTTCGGTTATTGGATACTAACTCTGGCTTTGCTTGGTTAATTTCCATATGCAACCATAGGTCATGCGGCATAATAACGTTGGGGTAGTCGAATTTGTGACCTTAAGAGTACCTATTCTACACTATCCTGTCATGTGCGCGTAGCGAACGTTCTATATTTGATAAATGGCAGCTGACAGATGTTTGTTTTTCAGCTATACTTTTTCGCTTAATTGCTGCATTTTTACGTCTTTCAAAATGATGTATTTATGGTAAGTCTCGAAGAAGTCAGTGATCTTATCCACTACAGAAGGTCCATATTTCCAGCCACCTACACAGGGGAACTCGTAGCTGATACTGTAGTCCACCAGATCCTTACTAATGCGAATCAGGCACCCTCCCATAGGCATACTGAGCCTTGGAGATTTCACGTGATCTCCGGAGACGCTAGGGAATCTTTAGCAGACTTTTTTCAAGAGACATATCAGAGACTCATGATCGGTGATCAGTTCAAGGAAATAAAATTTAAAAAGCTAAGAGCAAATCCGCTCAAAAGTAGTCATATCATCATTCTGAATATGCAGAGGTGCCCGCAAGAATCTGTGCCAGAGTGGGAAGAGGTGGCAGCTGTAGCTTGCGCCATTCAGAATATCTACTTAAGTGTGACCGCTGCAGGACTCGGAGGCTACTGGAGTAGCCCAAAACTTTTAATAGATCAGATACACCATTACATAGATATGGTCGAAGGAGAGAGATGCCTTGGTTTTTTCTATATTGGTGTACCTATTACAGAGATAGATCTGGGTATCATTAAGAAGCCTCTGGAGGAGAAAGCCAAATGGTACCGCTGATCATAAGCTGATACCTAATGTCAAATAAAGGCTTCGTCCCTCAGAGGGAATGATACCAGGGCCTGGATAGCCTGTCGCGCGTCGCGTATAGTATGACGCATCAAGCAAATTAGTAATCCCTGTGTCTATAGTGAAGTGTCCATGCTTCCAGGAGGCAGCTAAATCAATGACCTGATAGGCTGGTATAGGACCGACGACTCCAGCCCGATTGTCCCCTTCCGAGGGTCTTTCAGAATTTTGCACATCAGTGTATTGTGAGGAAAGATAGGTCAGCTGACCAGATATCAGTAGATTTCGATAGCCGAGCTTAACACCAGACTTAAGATTAATTTTTGGAACAAATTCCACTCGCTTACCCACGACATTAGTTTCTTCAGAATCTGTGTATTCAGCGTGAGTCACCGCAGTATTTGCAAACCAATTCCACTTGTATTCAGTGGATGATGTGAGGAGCTTTATTAAATTGATGTCAATGATGGACTCTAAGCCTAATACAGCGGCACTGCCAATATTTTTCCTGACCCGATTTGCTCGGTTATCTAATATGATACCAATTCGATCATTGTAGAATAAGCCATAAAAACCTATATCATAAGAGACTAAATTTTGGAATCGGCCTCTGATGCCGATGTCTGAGGTGAACCCTTTTTCGTCAGAGATATCTGGATCAATGATGAAGGTTGGACTATTCACTCTGATATCGCTGAAGGTCACTGATCTGTAATTCTGAGACACATTAGCGTATATTTCAGTGTTACTCTGAGGACTGTAACTCGCACCGATACCTAGAAGAGCAAAATGCCTGACTAATTCTCTATCATCAGTGAGTAGAACATTATTAATAGGATTACCAGCATTATCGAAGACGACTTGGCGATAGGAACCGTCACTCACTGTCTTAATAGACTCCAGTCTAATGCCAGGTGTAACGGATAGCCGATCCGTGATGCTAAAGATATGCTCTGAAAATAGCGATAGATTACGATTTGGAAATTTAAATGAAGATTGATTAGCATAGTCAGGATAGATGTCCTGCGTAATGGTGAAGTCAGCATCGATATCAGCACTGCCTGGTCCTTGAATTGAGCTATTATCAGACTGGTAATATTTAAGGCCAATCAGCAGAATATTATCTCTACCCCTCCATGTATATCGATTCAGCGACCTGACCTCTGCGCCCCAATTATTAAATTCTCCTTCAATGATGTCCCGAGGATTGACATAGCTACCATCAAGATTCTGTTCGTCCAGGGCGGTGACAGGATTCTCGTTAAGGTTGATGGGGTTGCCTCTAAAGCCTATAGCGCTTCTTCTGGCATCCAAGCCAAATAGGCTAAAACTGAGCTTATTGCGATCAGTCCAATGGTGATTTAGATTTGCCTGATAGAGCTTCCAGTCTACTTCAAACCAATTACGCTTGCGATTACTTTGTCTAGGGTCAGTTGAAAATTGAGTATCAGTGAGGCCGCCTGCCTGTTGAGCCAAATATTTAAAGTAGGTCATCTCAGCAGAAAAAGTGGTGCGGGCTGATAAACTGTAGCTTAAATTTAGGAAAACATTGTTAGCATCGAACGATGCGTTATGTCTATAACCATTACCGCGCTTATAGTTGTAATAACCTAAATAGCTTAATGGACCTGTTTGACCACTTATCTCGTTATAACTATTGTAGAATGAAAACGAACCAATCGTCTGTTTACTGCGAAATTTTAAGGGGGCGCCTGGTTTGGGTTTTCTCAGCTTAAAATTTACTAAGCCACCGAACTGTGTTCCGTATTGTAAGGAGGCAGCTCCTCTGATTACTTGGATCTCAGACAGGGCGTCCGCTGGAGGCGTGTAATAGCTTTCTGGGTATCCGAGGACGTCGGCACTGATGTCATAGTTATTCTGACGTGTATTAAAATTTGAGCTACGATTAGGGTCTAAGCCTCTACCTCCAATGGCCAGCTGAAGCCCACCATCGCTACCTTCAAAGATGTTAAGCCCTGCGATCTGAGCATATATCTGTCGGCTGTTATTGCTGGCTAGATTCGCTTGAATTAAATCTAATATAACCACTTCGGTCTTCTTACTGGAATAGATTGCTGTACCTTCTACACGGCGCAGTTTTCTTAGGGCGAATAGCTCTTCTTTTTTAGCATTAATGACTACCTCTGAAAGATCTGCGGATAGCCGATCGAGGTAGATGGTGTCCCTAATATCTCGATTTCGTATGTTGACTTTATGAGTGACCGTATTATGTTCATAAGAAAATATGATTAGCTCATTCAGCCCTGCTTGCACATTATTGATCGTGATGCTACCTGCAGCATTAGGTCGGTAGCTTCTCGACTTACCAGAGTGATAAATCTCAGCCGTGGTGACTGGTTCGGCGGTATCTGCTTCTAAGATGATAGCTTCGTAGCGGTACTGAGCTATGAGCACACTCTGGCTCAGTAGGAGTAGCAAGATTAATATGACGTAAGACTTAGTCATTCAGCGGAAGTATCCAAGACTTATGCTTGAGAGATGGCTCTATGGACATCAGGTCAATAGTAGGGTCCACATATGGCTGGCTGCCTCGCCCATTCAGCGAGGCGTAGCTCTCTACGTAGACTTCTACGTGCTCATGTCCTTGACTCGCGAAATGATTACCTAGGTAGTGGGCGTATTCTAGGATCATATCTGCTTGGGTAGACATTTGCTTTTCTTGTAGCGAGTTTAAAAAATCTTGGTTGTTCACGTAGAATCGTCGGCCTGTATTCCCGTTGACGATCTTGAACTGGGCGTAGCCTGTCTTCTCCATGAGCATGACTCTCCATGAGAATCTGTAACCTTCCTCAGTCCAGAATAAATGATCTGGATAAAGTAAAAATCTCAAAGGGACTAACAGCTGCAAAATAAAGAACAATGATACAATTCCCAATCGAATCTTTGACCAAAAGCTGGCTCTATAATGTGCCACTATGCCATTGTCAAATACGCTAAGCTTAGTGCCGAGGATTATACTGATGCTGGCAAGTATGCGCCGGTGTAGACTGGCATCAAAGAAAATAAGTGTAGCAAAAATCATAATATATGGGAACATGCCAATCTGAAATAATACTCTCGTCAAGAGATGAAATATAACTACCATGGCGAAAGCATACACTCTGGTACGCTTATATAGCAGAAAAAATACAATACTGAGATCATAAGCCGCTCCTCCCCAACTGAAAGCGTAGAAGACCCACTCCTGATTAAGCCAATCCCCTAGTAGCGGTATGTGCATCTTAGTGGGTAGCCAGATCTTTAGGGGTAGAGCTTGTACGATCCAGTCATAATTTAATTTTGCTAATCCAGCATATATGTAGACTACAGCTAAGAGTAACTTTATACTATCTATAGTCCATTGTGGTACATATTGAGCTCTGAGCGCTGGTCTCAGATGCGCATCGATAGAGTAATAGCGGTGAGCTGGTAGCCAAATCATCAGAAAGCTGAGGATAGAGACGAAATAATAGTGATTTAGATAAGTGGTCTTATCCATCAGCTCTATATAGGTAAAGCTGAGAAAGAATATGACGCTCATGGACCTGTACAGATACCCCAATGACAAACCTAAGGCTGATAAGCCGCATAGGATGAATAATAAATATGTCCACTGACCTGGCACTTCGATGAAGTCGAGACCGTAATAGCTGAAGTGAAAAGACGGGGTGAGATAAAGCTTTTCTATCCAACCGTGATACCAAAAGCGAATCAGACTGATCACCATAAGTAACCCAAATAAAATACGAAAGGCTGCCAGTGGGGCAGCCTCAGTATGTTTATTTAAGTATGATGATAATTTACTCACTATCAGTCGCCATCGGCATCCACGAAGTCCACCTTAATATTGAGCGCTTGCAGCATGTCTACTTTTAATAATACAACTGCTTTTTGAAGCTCGTCATAAGTGTTAAGCATTTTGCTGTTGTCCTTATAAATTTGATTTTGTAGATCACCGCTGAGTTCGATTGCTGCAGTTCGAGCCTTATTTAATTGGTCGTTAATCAGCTCTGACAGTAGGACTCCATCTTTCTCAGCACCCAAATAGTCTAAGTAGTGACGTAAGCTTTGACTATCAGGTCTTCCCGTGACTGACGTGCCATTGAAAAAGTTTTGAAAGCTATTAAGTCCCTCATCGAAAAACTCCTTAGAATAGATTCCTGAGTAGGGCGCTTCGATAGCAGCCATAATGGTATTACCAGAGAAGACGCCAGCTGGTATACCTATTTTGCCAGCTCTGAGAAATTTCTCGTAATAGAATATAGCATCATTGACCAATTTATCGATTGAACCAGTAGCGGAGGAGGCTTGATTAGATATGAATTCTGCTTTGTAATTATCCTTCCAGTCTGTCAACACATCATCGGTTATAACATCCAAGCGGTTGATGAGAGTAGCTAAATACAATTCATAGTTAGGCTCAGAGAGTATATTCAGTATGTCTGCATCTTCATCCGCGATCCCGTATAGTAGATAATCAATGGCTGGAAGTCCTTGAGCAACGAAATTAGATGGTAGTTCTAAATTATAATCTGACGATTCTATATTAGCGGCGATCTTTTCCTCGCTTGTAGGAAAAATGTTAGACTTATTCCTGAGTGCTATACTCTCGGCTCTACCGATGTCGAACAAACTAACGGACTGCCACGCTAAATAGGCATTTATGTAGTCATCGCGCATAGCGGCTAATTGATCTGCTGAAGGATCAGCTGCAAAGTTATCCTGCGCTACAGCTAAATCCTTTAATGCGGATGAATAGTCTTCAAAGGCTGGAATGATCATATTCTCAGCCCACTGAGTCAGCATGGCTTCTCTATCAAAAGATGAATCTTTTGGAGTCTTAGGACTACAACAGTCTTCTTCATTAGTACAAGATGAATAGCTGATTGCAATAAGGATCAGAAAAGAATGAATGAAGACTTTAGAGATGGCGATGTGTTTCATAACTGCTACAATTAATTAGTCTCCAGCTTGTTCTATAGTGAAATTAAATTTAGCTGCGATTGTTTTAGAGATGGCGTCTAACTTTTCAGGAGTGATGTCCCAGAAACCACGACCTTCCGTCAGGTCTGAGATCATAGCATTCACTTCATCAGTGGAGAAGTAGGATAGTCCTGACGTTATATCATGAGTAAATCGAAGGCTGTAAACAAATCCAAAGCCTTCCGAAAGATCGTGAAAGGCTGATCCATAAGCAGAATCGTCTTGATTAGTAGGGAGAGCTAACTTAGCATGCTGTAGATAGTACACGGCTCTAATAGCGACTACTTTTGACAGTTCTTGTTTGATAGTAGCAGCTTGCTCATTTCGCAATTCATAATCCTGACCTACGATTGCCGCTCTACCTAATTTGAAAGCGTTAAATATGGAGAGTCCAATCCCAGCAAAATCATCGTCTGAATCTACTCGACCTAGGTATTTATTTAAAAAGTTGTCATCGCTGCCTAAAGTTGCTATAGGATCTTCTGGAGAGTCAGAAAATCCAAACAGGTAGCCATACGCTTCATCCCACTTATGTTCCATGGTGGTGTAGTTTTTTCCGTCAGCTAAAGTACTACTGTTATTTTCTTCTATATTCTGACCCGCATCGAGTACGGACGGACTGAGGTAATTGTTTAGTATTTGATCCAACATTAATGCACCAATAAGCCCTTTGTTGACTGCCTGATCATATTCTAAGCCTTGGGCATTTACGTATCTTGCAGAGGAGCCATCCGCGATTTGGCCTGCATTGCCTGGAGTAGCAAATTCATTTTCGTTAGCAGATACCTCTTTTGACTGGGCAATAATCCATGATTCGAAGTCAGCCTTAATGGTAGCTGATTCCGATGTATTAGCTGAGAAAAAGTCAGCCGATGCAGCCACCTTCGATTTAACACTTTTGGATGATTCGTTATATGCATCATTAGCATATGGATTAGCCTCTGACCCGTCCACAGTTTTATTCATGTACATCTCCAAGAGCCCTGTTTCTGTCTTGCTAAAATCCGTCATAGCGGAGATCAGCTCTGTAGCCATACCGATTCGAGTCGTCTGTCCGCTGAATGATACAGTAGACTGACCATCTCTTACAAAAGTGTAGCTATCAGGAACAATGATTTCGGACCTATCCGGATCAATAGGTATATTTTTCTCACAAGAAATAAAAAACAAAGAGCCGAATATGATTAGAATTGAGCCGGCGAAGTGAGACTTCATTTAAGCTTATTTTTATTTAGACTGATTCAACTTAAGCTCAAATGTATGACCAAAAAAAACATCTACAAAATTTATTTAGATTAAATCCAGATAAATAATGCACCGCTCTGAAGTAGCTAATTAGAAGCTCTTACATGAAGTGACTTTGAAAATCTGGGGCCTCTTAATTGCTTACCTCTTGCGTTATGTCTCGCTATATGATCGGAGATAAGTCACACTGCAATGAAGGACAAGTTGTGGATCAACAAATTTCATAAATGATAATACATTGAGCATATTTGTTAGTGTAACAAATAATATTGTTTAACCAATTATACAATTCTTATGATATCCAAAAAAATACAAGATGCGCTCAATGAGCAAGTGAGAATAGAAGCAGAGTCTTCTCAGGTATATTTAGCGATGGCCTCTTGGGCAGAGATTCAGCCAGGTATTAATAATATTACAAGCTTCTTCTATCGTCACAGCGATGAAGAGCGGATGCATATGCTCAAGCTGATACACTTTATCAATGATCGTGGTGGGTTTGCTGTGATTCCAGAGCTCAAACAGCCTCCACTCACTTTTCCATCCATTAAGCATGCGTTCGATTCGCTCTTAAAGCATGAAGTCTTTGTATCAGAGAGCATCAATAAGATCGTAGACATCTCACTTTCTGAGAAAGACTATGCTACTCACAACTTTCTACAGTGGTACGTCGCAGAGCAAATCGAAGAAGAGGCATTGGCCAGAACACTTAATGATAAATTAGAGCTCATAGGTGATGATAGGGGTGGACTTTATCTATTTGATCGAGATATATTGACCGTGACCGTAGGAGGCCATTAATGAGTCTCAAGTAGATACGTGATGGATTATACCTCCAACACGCCATTATATACCAGCGCGGCTTAGCGTAAAATATCTGTATAAGTTTGGACTCAATAGTGGATGTGGAATTAGCAATCTATAGCACGATTATTGAAGATAATTTCAACTGCGAATAATCAACTTGAGTATAATTATGTAGCGTAGCGATAGCCATACGAAATACCTATCAACACAGATTGCGTTGGGGATAGTTTTCCTGCTGACTTCTCTCTTAAATAACACATTCTACAACAGAATCATTAGCTCTAAAACTCAAGTTAACAAAGTGAAGAAGACAAGATAGCCATGGATAAGCCGCGGAACGACTTAATCTGAAATTTGTATGCATGAAATTCGTATCAGATATCTCATAAGCTCACTATATGAAATATTATATGTGAACATACTTTGGTGGTAACCGACCAAAACTACAGCTGATTTCTGAGAATATTAATTTAATTTAGTATATGTAACATCCAGATATTATTGCGTTTAAGACAACAAAGACTTGGTCACATATATCACTAACAGATAAGTGATGATAGTCATCTAAAAGTCATCTGTGAGTCATGATTCTAATTATATTTTAATTTAATGTATTCATTACCAGCATTATATGAGTATTCTAAGAGTTGTTCCTATCTTTCGAATATCTTAAATGTAATAGATCAAGATCACACCAGAAACCTGAGCTATTTTTTAATTTTAAATCCTTCTACCATGAATAGAGTGTTACTACATTTCGTTTCATTGCTAACTTTACTTTTAGGCTTTTCAAATCTTAATTACGCGGCTCCTTCTCTTACCTATGAAGGCGACGAATGTGGTCATGTCATTGTAAAGAATTATTCTAATTGTCCTCAGACAGTATATTGTCATGAGATTTCCAGCGATAACAAAATTTATAAAATGGGCGTCTTGGGCCCCAATAAGGAAATGAATGTGTACCCCACCGCAGATAGAGCCAGGGTTTACACAGAGAACAGTTCAGGCTGGGAAAGTACCACCATGTACACTTCTGACTGTAAAACGTACACCGTATTAGTACAGCACTGCAGCGGCAGCTACCAATGTCATGTCAATATTGAAAATGATGGTTGTAAGAGAATGCAACTCTACACTTCGAAAAATGGAGAGTGGGTCGTCGATGATCACATTGATGTAGGTGAGACTTTAAAGTACCAGACTGATAATAATAAAACTATAATCTTAGCATACAGCTACAATGAAATCGTCAAGACTATAAAAGCTAGTTGTGGGCATTCTTATAAGATAAGTGATAATGACTGCGCCGTTGATTGTAATCTATGGTTTAAGAATGATGCATGCGATGAAGTATGGATTTACAGAAGATACAGCTCTGACTGGTCCTACATCGGTAAGATGCAGAAAGGGAAAACTTATGAATATGCCTCTGATCCAGGTGCTAGCTTCATGTTTAAATATAGCAATGGTGAGATCATAGATACGTGGGACAGTCACTGTGGAGGCACCTACAGCGTTAATGATCACTGTAGCACCAGCTGTAAGGTATACCTGAAAAATGAAGCTTGTGCTTCAGTCAAAGTTTTTCTAAAACGTCCAGGAGATTGGAGCTACATCGGTACTATAGCCCATGGCGTGACTTATAGCCACAGTACCACTAATGGTTCTACTTATATGTTCAAATACGCAGATGATACCATTATTAAACAATGGACAGGATGGTGTGGAGAATCATATACACTCACCGATGCTTGTCACACAGAGTGCGACTTCTACTTTAAAAATGATGCTTGCCATGATATTAAAGCATATAAGCAAGAAGGTAACGATTGGAAATATGTCGGAAAATTAGATAAAGGCGTCACCTACAGACATACCGGTTTAGAACACACTAAATTCCAATTCAAGTATGATGATGGAACTAAGGTGGGCGAATGGACAGGCCTCTGTGATAAGAAGTATGTCATCGAAGATGACTGTAATCAGGCTTGCGAAATGTACTTTAAGAATAAGGCTTGTGAAGACGTATTCCTCTATCTGAGACGTGCTAATGACTGGGTCTACTTAGGTAAACTATCTAAGGGTAGAACCTATAAGCAACAAAGTGCAAATGGTTCCAGCTTTATGTTTAAATACAGTAATGGACATGTCGTTAATACTTGGACAGGCTGGTGCGGAGAGTCATATGAAATAAAAGACAACTGTGCTGTCGCATGCCAAGTTAGAATTAAGAACAGAACCTGCGGCAAATTAGAAATCCTGACAAATCAGAACGGAATCTTGGTTTCTAAAGGCAAAATCGGCATAGGAGAAATAAAGACTCTGCACGTAGCTGACAAGGCTGCTTTCATCTTCAAACACGAAGACGGGGCTCATGCTGGCAGCTGGTGGGCAGATTGTGGTAAGCAGTATACTGTGCTTCAGGAATGTGCAAAAGAATGTGATGTGCACATTAAAAATGATGCCTGCGCCGTAGCGCATATATATGCTGTGAATGATGCTGGATCGACAGCGATCGGTACTGTAGCCAAAGGAGAAACGAGGACTCTCCATAGTGTCAAGGAAGGAACAAAATACGTCGCCAAGTACGCTGATGGAACTCAGATAGGAAGCTGGACTTCAATATGCGACGCCACGTATACACTTCACGATGACTGCGCTCAGCCATGCGATGGAGTGACGATAGCTGCGATTAAGATATATGATCAAGAGACTGATAAAGAAGTAGTTGGTATCGGTGCTTTGACAGAAGGTATGATGATTGATGAATCTGATCTGCCAGATGCTTACTACATCACTGCCGAAGTATCTGATCATGTTGAGTCTGTTAGCTTGATCGTAGACTCATGGGCAGTCTGTGAAAACTATGCACCATATACCTATCCTAATGCAGCTCATCAGGGCACTGATTGGGACGGTGGATCTGGACCACACTCGGTCACCATCAAGGTTTATGCTGGTTCAGATTGTAAAGAAACTGCCTGTGCGGAGACGACAGTGAATTTCACCATTAAAGAGTCAGAGCACCCTACTACACCAACTACACCGACTTGCGATTTATCAGTAACAGTCACCCAAGATTCACTGGACTGCGATGGACAGGTCATCCTAAGCGCTATCGCCATTGGATCAACTAATTGCGATGATCCTAATGGTGTATCTGGTACATGTGCCACAGCGGTTGTCTCCTCCAAGGGCTATGTACTTGATCCTGCTCAAGCGGTTGGATGTGCTGATGGCGTAGGAGCAAGACTCTGGAGATCGGGAGCTGTAGAATCTACCTTTATTGTCATCGATTTAGGAGCAGAAGTTGCAGCAGGAGGCCAAGTGTGTGCGACGCTAAGACTGAAGCACTGTCTCAACACTGACGACAATAAATCGAATGCTTCAATATCGGGATCAACTACAGTTGACGGTAACTATAGCACTATCACCTCATTGTCATTCAGTAATGAGGAATTTGCTGAGATGTGCTTTTCTGTGCCGAATGCAACACGTTATGTTAAGATAGAAGATACAGGAGGCTGTTCATTCAGAGTGGACGCTCTAAGTACTGGAGCTCATGGAGTAGCTTCTCCTTCTAATGAGATCAAGTATACTTGGATCAACGATGCAGGAGATACGCTGGCACAAAGTAAGTCTGTTGCGATCAACCAAGCAGGTGTATATATGGTCGTGGTTCAAGACTGCAATGGGTGTATAGCAGCTCAGGAAGATATTAATGTAGCCAAGTTGATTGCCGATGACTGTACTGATAATACTGTAGTTATGGGCGGTAATTTAGCTCTTACGAATGGAGATACCTCAATTGATATCTGTTCGAATGATGGTATTAGTGATGCATTGGAAGTCACCCTCAGCGGTGAGACTGGAGCTTTCAGCACCTGGGTCGTATTAGATGCTTCAAGAAATATAATATCAATTAATGATACGCCACCTTTTGATTTTGAAGGCAAACCAGCTGGGCTGTGTATCATTTGCCATGTCAGCTATAACGGAGTCTTAGGTGGCTTCACGGTAGGGCAAAATGCGAATGACGTCACGGGAGATGTTGACTTCTCTAATGAAATATCAGTAACTAAGTTTGAGACTGGAGGACCGTGTTCAGGTGGAAATGCCAATCCAGAAGAAGGTAGCATTCGGACAGAAACGAGAGGTACCAATACTGACTGGGATATGGATCTGGAAGTCTATCCTAATCCAGTGGCCAATCAGCTTATTATTTCTGCATCAGCTGTTGATCATAGCTCTACGTCAGATGCGGGCACGATTGAGATATTTTCTATCGATGGACAGTTAGTTCTTAGAAATCAGATCAGACTGAGTCAGCAAAGTACTCTCGATGTGAGCCAGCTACAAGCGCAGCAGTTTTACATAGTAAGACTGAGCAATGAAGTAGAAGGCGTCAAGACAGCAAGAATATATAAATCAAAATAATGCCTACAGATGAGTCATCATCTCAATAATTAATTATTAATCCTACAGAAGCCTGACGGTGTAAACTATCAGGCTTTTGTGTTTTAGTACACTGGTATAAAAGTATTTTATGTTCCTATAACTAATGCATGGCTTATGCAGCGCCGAGGTCAGCATAATCCTTAAAGTCACAGATGAGCACGTCTGCAATATCCAAGTTTAGATATGATATTCGATGATTAGCTATCTTTAATATGAACATACAGATCACTTTCATTGTATTTGTATTTATTACCAGTCAGTTTTAAATGCTTCCTAACAAGCCATTCATCATAATATTTACAACACTAATGACAAATTATATTAGAATTATAATCTTTATCGCCCTAACATCATTGACAACTTCTTTGATGGCTCAAAAGAGTCTGACACTTTACTCTGAGATCCTAGGAAACGGCTATGACATCGCATCGCTCAATATTGATTACCGGTTTGATTCGAGGGAGATAGGATGGGGAGTTAGGTTAGGGTACGCATTAGGGGGGAGTGCTGATGTGATTGCTATGGGCAATTTTCTAATTGGTCCCAACAAACATAAACTCGAATTGGGAGCCGGTCTAATGAATTTCTCAAGTGGGATTGATGATGGGCTTTTCGTAGACAATGTAAATAAAGGTATTAAGCCTACGGCTAATATTAGCTATCGATATCATGCCGAAAATGGATTAATGTTTAAGGCAGGGTGGACTCCTATCTTGGTGAGTGGATCAAGCTCGCTGATCACGTGGGGAGGCTTAGGTTTAGGCTGGAGATTCTAACGATAGATCGAGAAAGTGATATAGTAAAAACAGCTATTCAGCTATGAATCAAAAGAACTTATCATCGCGAAGTAGGACTTAGAAATAAGACAGGAGTCCTTGCTTTATACGCCTCATAGTCAGGATCTCCTCCCCATTTCTTATCAGCTGACTTTTCTAATTTTTCTACACCACTGATTTTAGTAATCAGTAGATAGACGAAAATTGGAGATATGATCGTCGCCCACTGCCATCCTTGTAATACTGGAATACAAATGACAAAGACACCGATCCACAGAGTGATCTCGCCAAAATAATTTGGATGACGTGAGTGTGCCCATAGTCCGCTAGAAATAAACCGTCCTTTATTTTTTGGGTCATCTTTGAATGCGCGCTTCTGCTGATCTGCTATGACTTCTACGACGAAGCCGAACAGCCAGATAGTAAATCCGAGGAGCATGAATATACCCATAGAAACTTGGTGCTCTGAAGTGATCACTGCCAATGCCGCGGCGAGAGTCAGGAATACCCACAGAGCCTGAAGAGTCCAAGCAACTAAAAAGCGAAAAAAATCTACCTTGATCTCGTCAAAGCGCGAATCATCCCCATCTTTCTTAATTCTCATAAACAGAAAGCTCCCCAGCCTAATTGACCATATTCCTACCATTCCGATCAGCATAAGGGCGCGAGGATTGTCCCACAGGTCTCCCATGGTAAGTGCTATGATAAGTATAGATAGATATGTCAGACTACCCGTCAAGTCATAGAAGTGCTCTGTCTGAAGAAAATATGCAGGTATAAATGCGATCCAATTAATCAAAAAGGCTACGCATCCAAGCAATAAATATAGAGACCATCCATTGACTTGTATGCTATATGCTGAGTTAGCTGTGGCTACCAAAAAAGCAATCAATACTGAGCCAAGAATGACAGCGATAGATTTTAGTACTGCTATATTCATGCGATTAATTTAGATAGTTCCATGATTAACATGATGTCAGCTATAATGTTCCTACGGGTGCTGTTCAAGGCTCTAACGCAAAGTAGTTTTTCACCTTTTGTCCCACTTGGATACGGTCTATGGCAATAATTTATGCTCCCTCGATATAATTGCGTCCATATTGATCGGCCCATAGATATGCGGAAATCCTAACGGATGTCCCTCACCTTCAACAATCAGCTTTGCTAAAATTTTAGTCTGATCTAACTTTAGAATGTAGACATCATCCACATCTCGGAAATGATGAGTTATAACGTGATCAATCTGTTCTACGAAGCAACAGTGAATGAAGCCCTCCTGCTCAAAGCGCGCTGGATAATAATCAGACTTTTCATCGTACTGATGAAAGTAGTCTGGCATAACGAAGTGATAGATATGAGGATCTTGGCTGCCATAGTTATGCTTCACGCTTCCTCAATTCTTTTTTCAAAATTTTTCCAGTCGCACTCATCGGAAGTGCATCAATGAATTCGATAATTCTAGGATATTTATATGCAGCGATGTGCTCTTTGCAGTAGGCTATGAGCTTATCAGTACTTACATTATGGCCCTCCTTTAGGACAACGTATGCCTTGATCTCTTCGCCCATCTTTTCATCAGCAACGCCAATAACTGCCACTAATGAAACTGCGTCATGCTTGATGATCATTTCTTCTACCTCACGAGGGTACACATTAAGACCACCGCGGATAATCATGTCCTTAGTCCGATCTACGATGTAGTAGTAGCCATCCTCATCTTTAATCGCGACGTCTCCAGAGTATAGCCAGCCATTCTTGATGGTCTTAGCATTAGCCTCAGGTTTATTAAAATACCCTTTAGTCACATTGTGTCCGCGATAGATTAATTCACCTCGTTCACCTACGGGAACCTCTTGATCATTGTCATCTACGAGCTTCACTTCTACACCCCAGACTGGTGTCCCGACTGATCCAGCTTTCCTCTCTTTGTTCATATGATTAAAGGTCACGATAGGCGAGCCCTCTGACATACCAAATCCCTCTAAGATAGGGACGCCAAATCTTTCTTCAAAAGCATGAAGTACTTTGACTGGTAGGGCAGCGCCCCCTGACATACCCACTCTCAAGTTTTTAGAGATCTTATCATAATCAAACTTATCCTCTTTATAATTCAGTAGACCCCAATACATGGTCGGCACTCCAGCAAAGAGCGTGACATCATGATTCTGCAATAACCCAAAGACAGCCTCTGCGTCAAATCGCGGTAGCAATACATTGTGAGCACCACGGTAAATGCCAGCATTCATCAGGCAAGTCATGGCGAAAATATGGAAGAGGGGTAGGACCGTCAATAGGGTGTCATCATGAACCATGTGGCTTAGATCAGCTGAGACTACACAATTCAACATCAGATTAGAATGGGTCAGCTCGGCACCTTTAGGCCTGCCAGTCGTACCGGAGGTGTAGATGATGACAGCTGTGTCCTCAGCTGAAGTCTGCATTGACTCTGCAGCAGTAGGCTGAGTAGCCATCAGCTGGCCCATGGTCATAGTCCCAGCTATTGGAGATGGGTCAGTTGGTTTAGCGGTAATCATAAAGAACTGCTCACAGGCAGCTACTTTTTGAAACCCAGCGAAACCCATCTCGCCCATGGGCAGGTCCGGTGTACCTTGAAAACAGAAATAAGCTTTCGATTCACTATCAGTCAAATGGTATTCTATTTCATCTTGCTTTAATAAAACGCTCAGTGGCACGACGACAGCTCCTGCTTTTAAAATGCCAAAATAGACGATCGGGAAATAAGGCAGATTTAAACAACTAAGAGCTACTTTATCCCCTGGTTTGATCCCTTTAGAAGTGAGTCCATTGGCGACTTGATTCGCAGCTCCGTTAATCTGCAGAAAATTTAATGTCGATTCACCGAAAGTGAATGCTGGACTATCTCCAAAGCGACTGGCGGAATCTTCTAAAATGACTGAAAGGTTTAACATAGGTGGTAGATGTGACTAGTGATTTCAAAAGTTCTAAGATAGAAAGTAATTTAGTAATGCTAATAGCGGATAGGGTAAACTCAGGGAAAAGGCATGGTTCAAGTCAATCAAACCAGTTGATTGACTTCAGCTAATCTATCAAGGATGACAACCCCAAATTCTATATTGTAAAAAAAGGCTAACTGTATATAGGGAATAAGCTTGTCTTCACAGCTGGCCCACCCGCTGGCTTGGATTCTAAAATACATAAGTGCCACTGCGATAGCCATCTGACATGAGCGAACAGCACCTTATAGTGCCCTCCGTCAAGGTGCTTATCTTTTCAGATGCTCATCATAAGCTTCACATTTGCGTCGATACTTCGCACCTTTAATGTCATATTTCTGCTGTCGCAACTCATGACATGAATCAATTTTAATTGAGATCAATTATTGTATTTTACATCGCGTACGCGGAAGTGTAAATTCTCTTCGTTGTGTCTTCACTTCCATTATCTGATCATTTAAACAAATAGCCAATAATGAGTACCAACAAGCAAGTAAGATTAGCCAAACGCCCACAGGGTATGACGGATGCGTCCACCTGGAAATTCACTACAGAAGATATACCCTCACCAGCGGAAGGACAGTTCCTCTGCAAAATAGAATACATCTCTTTAGATCCTGCCATGCGAGGCTGGGTCAACGATGCCAAATCATACATTCCTCCCGTGGAGCTAGGGGCGGTGATGAGAGCAGGTACAGCAGGTACTGTTATAGAGAGCAAGCATCCAGATTATAAGAAAGGTGACTTTGTCGTAGGGAGCTTAGGGGTACAAGAGTATGCAGTTAGCGATGGTAGCTTTTGCTACAAGTCAGATACATTTGGGCTACCTAAGGAGAAGTTTTTAGGAGTTTTAGGAATGCCTGGATTCACTGCTTATTTTGGGTTGCTGGATGTCACTAATCCCCAGCCAGGTGAGACCTTAGTCGTAAGTGGAGCAGCTGGAGCTGTCGGAAGTGTCGTAGGCCAGATTGGTAAGATCAAAGGCTGTAAAGTTATCGGTATTGCTGGTGGGCCAGAAAAATGTAAGATGGTCGTAGAAGATTATGGATTTGATGCATGCATAGATTATAAAGCAGGGGATGTTAGTGGCGGCCTGCGGGAGCACTGCCCAAAAGGCATCGATATTTATTTTGATAATGTAGGAGGTGAGATATTGGACCTCTGTCTGGCCAGAATCAGATTTCGCGGTCGTGTATCTATCTGCGGTGCTATTTCCCAATACAACAGCACTGAGCCTATCAAAGGCCCATCCAATTATTTAGCACTACTCGTAAATGGTGCCAAGATGGAGGGCTTCGTTGTCTTACACTTTCAAGAAAGATATATGGAAGCGGCCAAGCAGTTAGGAGAATGGATGATGGCAGGTCAGCTTAAATCCAAGGAAACCATAGTTGAGGGCATCGATACATTTCCTGATACTTTCAATCGATTATTCTCTGGACAGAAGACAGGTAAGTTAGTATTGAAGCCATAGAGCTTTATTAAGCATTAATGAATAAATTGATAGAGCCGAAACATTAGTTTTGGCTCTTCGTATATGGTGGCTTATATATAGATCTACTATCTCAGAGTTCTATGTAGCTAGACTACACAGAATTCTAAGATAGCGGATATCTGTCGCTTTAGTTTGGCTACCCACCATCAAGGAGGATAGCGTTAGTGATATAGGCAAATAATATCATACAGAGATGAAAACGAGGAGACAAAAGCATTTTGATTAATGCCCCATAATGCTCACCAAGCGAAGTTTTATGTTTTATAAAATGAATCAACTTCCGTATCATAGGAAAATCAGATGAAATTGCACCTCCCCTAAACTATTTAATTCAATGGCAGGTGTGGGCGCCTTTAGGACATTTAATACACTGAGCACAGTCTTCAAAAAGGGCGATTGTGTCTTAATGCGGCTAAAGTCCACGTCTAAAGCCAGATAGTACTGCTGGTATCTCGGGAATACTTCTGGATTGATAGTTATTTGCTGATCTGAAGTCGACCACTTGTTATAATACCCGCCCAACATATTTTCAGCCCCGTATCCAGCAGCAATATTTAGCCATGAGGGGAACGGTGATTGAGGAAAGAATGATTTCAGATTAGCGCTCAGCCATATAGTTTGTGAATTATAGTCCTTTAGAACCTGCTCTGCGAGGTGGCTTCCATATAGATTTTCATTTCGAGCGACGAAATCAAGTTTACTGATTGAGTTTATTTGCGATTTACTATACATTCCGTTGTAATCATTAGGCCAGCCAGATACCTTCATCACTATTCTCTGCTCGCGCCATGCTATCTGCTGAGTGACGAAGAGACCAATGCCCATCAGATTAGCCCCAGAATCATAAACAGAGAAACCCCACTGATTAGAGAAAGCATCCATTAGCTCTACCGTGGTCATGGAAACTCCGCTGAGTACGGATGCCCAGAGGATAGATTTTGACTCGTTTAGCCCTGTCCATTTAGCCGATTTATAGAGTAGAGAGGCCTGCATGTGTGAGCTAAAGATGTGCCCTGCTTTATCTACATTGTTCCATTCACCCCAGTCGTTAAAAAAGTGAAATGACGAGCTGGGGTATTTTTTATACCAAGCGTGATAGAGCGCGATGGATAATCCCGTGTAACTAAAAGCTGCAGTACCGACGACTACCTGAAGACGCTTGTTGTCCAGTTTTTCAGCTGGCGTAAAGAAGGAGAGATTATCCTTATTTTGGCAAAAAGAATTAAATGTTAAGAAAAGAAAAAGACCAATTATTGCGTTTGATCTAAGTGCTGACATATAAGAGTATTATATGTGTGTGTGATGTATAAGTTTAGTAGGAAGAAAGATACGGCTTTATATTCTTAGGACGATCATCTATACTGAATACATGGAGTATATATTACAAAAAAAGATATATCTTTCGCTTTGTTGATTTTAGTTGTCATCGCTTATGTATTGGAAAAAAAGTCTTTTATTATTAAGTTTTGTGACCCTGATGAGTGGATTATGGGCTCAGGACCTTCACTTCACCTATTTTGAAATGTCGCCCCTTAGCTTTAATCCAGCGCAGGCCGGCAGTTTCAGTGGGAGTATACGGCTGAACGGCCACTTCCGAGGTCAATGGTTAGGTACCGGTGGCTATCGCACACCAGCTATTGGAATAGATGCACCTATCATCAAAGGACTGCGAAAATATGACTGGATAGGAGGAGGCATCTCTTTTTATCGAGATGATGCTGGATCGGGTGGGCTGATTACTTCTGGTGGAGGACTCAATGCAGCGTACCACTTCGGTTTTGATAAAAATTATTCAAGAGTTTTTAGTGTAGGTATCAAATACGGTAGCCACTCAAGAAAACTTAACGAAGGATTTAATCTAACCTTGCGAGATGAACTAATCTCTGGAGCTCCTGGTGCAGATGTCGCACTGATACCTCAGGTCTCTGGGACTGATGGAGTGCAAGCCAGAAGTAATAGTGATTACGCCATCGGTTTTCTATATAAAGCAATTCCGAATAAAACGACAAACTTTGAGATTGGCTTAGCCGCTGATCACCTGACATCACCTCGTACCAGTCTATTAGTGGGTGCTGGACGACAGCCAGAGCCTATTGATCCGTCATTGCCGCCGCCTATGTGTCCTGATGCTGCAGATCCGCGTTGCAGTGGAATACCCGTAGAAACAGATCGTCGAAATATCCGATTCACCTCGCACGCCAACATGACGAGACACCTTAATGACAAAGTAAGGTTTTCTCCAGGAGCTCTTATGCAGTTCACCCGTACGGGCTTCGAGATGCAGGCTCATGCAATCATGGGCTACGTCTTAGATGAGAAAAAACAAACTATAGTGAATGCAGGCTTAGGTTTTAGAGCTATAGGACCAGCTGATGCTCAACTTTTCTTGGGTGCAGAAATGAAAGACCTTAAGATAGGTGCGGCCTATGACCTCGGCCTCGTAGGTTTTCAAAGTGGATCTGGTCTCCAGAGCGCTTTCGAAATAGCCGCCACGTACATCATTAAAATATATAAGAAACCTGAAGTAGACCCTGTCATCTTCTGTCCAAGATTCTAATCCAAATGATCAAAATTCAGAAAATTACAAAGCTGCTGAGTATCTGTGTCATTTGCTATATAGCATCGATGACCTTAGCTATCAGTCAGCCATTGACAACCGTGCCCTATAATCAGATGTTAGAGACTGCTGATGAAATGATGGAGCTACGCGATTATTATAATGCTATAGAATGGTACGAGAAAGCTTATAAAGAGTCGAGAGACCCTAATATCGCAGCTCAGCTCGGATACCTTAACTTCGTAGTGCGCAATTACAAAAGTTCTGGCAACTATTATAAGCGACTTTTAGCCAGAGACGTAGATAATCTATTTATCGATGAGCGCTTCTATTATGGTCAGGTGCTTAAGGCTCAAGGAGAGTTTCCAGAAGCACTGGAACAATACAACCAATTTTTGGAGCTTTCTACAGAAGAAGATAATAAGGTGATCGCTCGCAGGGAGATAAATGGCATGAAGAATGCTAAGTCCTTTCCTGAAAATGAGGAGGTGGTTGTCACATATGGAGGTAATGATCTTAATTCGGCATTCGTAGAATATTCTCCAAGAGTGTATAATGATGGAGATATATACTTCTCATCGATTCCAGCTAAAAAAGTCGTTAAGCTTAATGGTGATGATGATCAATTCTCGAGAATATTTCGAAGTAGAAAGACAGGGGAGGGTAAGTATGAAAAGCCTGAAGCTCTGGACAAAATAATCAATCGGCCAGGTCACCATACGGGAAATCTGGCATTTTCTCCTGATGGTAAGCGTATGTATTTCACCAGATCAAGGCTTGATGGAAATGAGCTGGAGAGTTCATTACTATTCGTCAGCAGGCATAATGGAGAAGAGTGGGGACCAGCTAATGAGGTGACCAGTCTTAATGGCGAATACTTAGTGACTCATCCAGTCGTCGGAGAACTTTTCGGTGATGAAGTTTTATTCTTCTCTTCTAATATGGAAGGTGGAGAGGGCCAGATGGATCTCTATTACAGCACCATTAGGAGCGGGGATAACTACGCTGCACCAGTTAATTTAGGTCCTAATATAAACACACCAGCTAGTGAGATTACGCCCTTCTATATAGGCGGTAAGCTATACTTCAGTTCAGATGGATATCCAGGATTGGGTGGGTATGATATTTTTACTGCTGACTGGGATGGTTCTGAATTCTCAATACCTACTAATTTAGGCAAAAGCTATAATACGACCTATGATGATATGAATATCGCTTTTGAGCCAGCAGGGTCATTTGGATATTTAGTGTCTAATCGGCCAGACGAGGATAAGAAGAACATGAAGAGTAAGACCTGCTGCGACGATATATATGAGTTCAACATACGCCAGATCATTCTGGATCTCAATATCGATGTTGTAGATGAAAATGGTCCTTTGAATGGAGCTAAAACGACATTAGTTGACTTATCGAAGGCAAGAGATGAAGAATCAAAAGAAAATCCTGAAGGCAACACTTTCAAGTATATTCTGGATGAAGAGAGATCTTATAAAGTGCATATTACACGTGATGGTTATTATCCAGATTCCATCGAGCTCAACACGCTGGGGTTGGTAGAGGACTTCTCCTTCAATGAGTCAATTCAATTAAGACCTATACCTCCATCTATAGAAGAACCAGAATTTGAGACCGTTACGATTAATCAGGCCATTAGGCTTAATAATATTTACTACGATTTTGAGAAGTGGGATATCCTTCCTGATGCAGAGAAAGACCTTAGCATTATCAAAGACTTGATGTACCAATATCCAGACATGGTGATCGAGTTATCTTCGCATACTGATTCAAGGGGCAATAAACCCTATAATCAGAAGCTCTCCCAAAAGAGGGCTCAGTCAGCAACAAATTGGCTAATTAAGCAAGGTATTGCACCAGAGAGAATTAAACCGATCGGTTATGGCGAGTCACAAATACTCAATCAATGCGTTAATGGGATTAGATGTAATGATGAAGAGCATAGATTCAACCGAAGATCAGAATTTAAAATTATCGCTGGACCTCAGGAAATCCAGATAAGGAAAGAAATAATGAAAGACGCTGTCAGAAAGCAATAGCTTATGAGTAGAAAGTTATGCTTCATCTTATTCGTTAGCTCTATTCTATTTTCGTGGTTAGGCTGCCATACCCAGAAGCAAGGCATAACCGAGGATAAGGTGATCAAGGATATACCCATTATCAGTTTTGAGCGAGACACCCTTCACTTAGGCAGCCTGATAGAGGGCGAGAAGAGATCGTTAGTATATAATTTTACTAACACTGGTACGGCTACTCTTATTATAGATTTAGCTTCAGCCTGTAAGTGCACCAGTTTAAATTGGCCGAGCGAGCCTATTGAGCCTGGTGGTTCTGGTCAAGTGCTAGTCGAATTCGACAGTACTGGATTCAGAGGAGACGTCACTAAGACGGTAGATGTGATAGCTAATACAGATCCCATAGTGGTAGAAGCGTTTTTTACCGCGCACGTAGAGGCTAAATAAAATAGGACATACAGCGCAGTTTTGTAGCTTTGATAAGATTAAGACTGGATTATCTTATGTAGATTTAGTCTAAATAAAATACATTAAGATTACCCCATATGTCTTTCAGGGCTGATAGGTAATTTCTTCATACATTTGCGGTGATTTTGAAGACCTGTTCAATGAAAAAACCCTTAAGTCTAATAAGAAGTGTTCCTCTCCTGGGCTTCTTGCTAGTAGCTGACCAATTATCAGCACAATCTAGTTCCACTGGATCATCCTATGTCATGTACATGCTGATCGGTTTAGGAGTCATTCTGGCAGCAGCAGCTATCATGTCAGTCAGTGAGAATCTGATGCAGATAGAAGCGCAAAAAAGCGGGGTAGACACCACTAAGAACAACTTTTCCATTATACCTAACTTCTCCGAGCTGTTTGGCAAGCCTGCTCCTGAATATACAGTAGGAGCGCAGGTTCACCAGTTTAACAAGGGTCATGACATTTTGCTGGCTGGAGAAGCAGACCCTTCTGTCATTAAGCATGTAGATGTATCGAGCTTTGCCCTCCGCCCTGTAAATTTTAGAGAGCTATCTCCTATACCCAGAATGTTGGTCAAAGCAGGCCAAGAAGTTCATGCGGGTGAACCACTATTCGAAGACAAGAAGGATGATCGTGTGAAATATGTATCTCCAGTGAGCGGAGAGGTAGCTGAGATCAGAAGAGGAGACAAAAGGGCCATTACTGATGTCATCATATTAGCTGACAAAGCGCAGCGCAGCGTGAAGCACGATGTTTCTAATTTGATGAACGCGACTCGTGACGACATCGTTGCATTTTTCCTCAAAAGCGGAGCATGGAGTCATCTCAATCAAAGACCTTATGATGTGATACCCGATCCGGACGTCATTCCTAATAATATATTCATCTCTACTTTTGATACAGCCCCTCTGGCCATAGATTACAACGTAGTCGTGCAGGGTAAAGCTGAGGTGCTTCAAGCTGCGGTAAATGTATTAGCAAAGTTGACAAGTGGTAAAGTGCATATTGGGCTAAGCGCTGACAAAGAAACTGCTCCAGCGACCGAATTCTTAGGTTTGACTGGCGTGCAGAAAAGCTGGTATAAAGGAGCGCATCCTGCTGGAAATGTAGGTGTACATATTCATCATACGGCGCCGATCAATGCGACTTCAGTGGTATGGACCATAGGAATACAGGATCTGCTGACTATAGGTCAGCTATGCCTTACAGGCGAGTATAATGCGGAACGAGTAGTCGTGATCGCCGGAGATCAAGTATCAGAGCCACAATACGTTAAAACATATTCAGGAGCTAAAATTTCAGATTTGTTAAGAGGCAATCTGAAGGGTGATCATAACAGAATAATAGCTGGTGATGTATTGACCGGTAAGAAGCAAGCAGATGATGCTTATTTAGGCATTCATGATGATCAGGTCACGGTGATTAAGGAAGGTGATGACTATGAAATGTTTGGATGGTTAGTACCCATCAAGCCCAGGCCTAGTATCTCCAATACCTTCCCCAACTTCTTATATCCGAATCATAGATTTGAGGTAGATACGAATACGCACGGAGAGAGGAGAGCTTTCGTTGTCACTGGGCAGTACGAGGCAGTTTTGCCGATGGATATATACGTACAGCAATTGATGAAATCCATTATGGCTAATGATTACGAGCGAATGGAGGGATTAGGAATTGCAGAATTATCGGAAGAAGATGTCGCAATATGTGAGTTTGTCTGTACATCCAAAATGCCGCTACAGAAAATACTACGCGATGGATTAAACATGATGAGAGAACAAGGTTAAATCAAACAAAAATACTCTGAAGAGCTTATGGGCTTATTAGATTTCTTTAAAAAAATAGAGCACGGCGAGAAACCCAAAACATTGGTGGGAAAGATCGGTCATACATTGTCTGATGCCGTATTTACGTTCCTTTACTCACCTAATGAGGTCACTGCTGAAGGTGTGCACATTCGTGATGGTATGGACCTTAAGAGGACCATGTTTCACGTAATGATTGCCTTACAGCTGTGTTTACTTTTTGGTACCTATAATATAGGTCACCAGCATTTCACCGCGATGGGTCAGTATCTCGGTTTTCTAGAGGGCTTTCATTTGAAGCTGTTTCATGGATTTATCAAGGTGCTTCCAATATTCTTAGTGGTTCACGCTGTAGGCCTCGGCATAGAAATATACTTTGCCGCAAAAAAAGGCCACGCAGTGGAAGAGGGATTCTTGGTATCAGGTCCCCTTATTGTACTGATTATGCCACCAGATGTTCCACTGTGGATATTGGCCGTATCAGTAGCCTTCGCAGTAATTATAGGTAAAGAAGCTTTTGGAGGTACAGGGATGAATATTTGGAATGTGGCCTTACTGGCTCGTGTATTTATCTTCTTCGCCTACCCTACTACTATATCCGGCGATAATGTTTGGGTCTCAGGATTTGAAACAGTAGCTGCTGGAGTGACAGCTGAGTACGGATGGGTACATAATATCTTCAACGTCTTATTTGGCTGGATTGGCATAGACCAATTCCAGTCTGGTGGTGCTATAGTAGATGGATTCACAGGTGCGACGCCCTTAGCATTAGCCTATCAAGGAGGTTGGCCAGCCGTGACGGAGGTATATTCTACATCACAGATGTTTTGGGGCACGATACCTGGATCTATCGGTGAGACGTCTAAGCCATTCATTGTCATTGGAGCAATATTTCTGATGGTGACTAAAATAGCGAGTTGGAGAATAATCTTAGGCTGCCTACTTGGTGCCGCGGGCATGGGCATGGTACTGAACTTATGGGGGGCAACACCTTTTATGACAGTACCCTGGTATTATCACGCTTGGATGGGTAGTGCCTTATTTGCTTTCGCATTTATGGCCACTGACCCAGTCACTGCTACCTCTACCACTCGAGGTAAATGGATATATGGAATACTGATCGGATCTATTGGTCTGATCATCAGAATACTGAATCCAGCATATCCAGAAGGGTGGATGCTGGCTATACTCTTTGTGAATACATTTTCTGCTTTAATAGATCATTATGTCTTAGAAGCTAACATCAAAAGAAGATTGAGCCGTGCATAGTACTAAACAAGTTATTTTTTTCGGATTCATCATGTGTACAGTAGTCGCCTTAGTATTAGCTGGACTATTTAATGTACTCAAGCCCATTCATGTTAAGAATGAGCAAATATATAACAAGAAAGCAATTCTGGCTGCCGTGAAGGAGCATCTGGAAACAGATTTCAGTACACTTACAGGAGATCAGGTGGAAGAAATATTTGGAGGTCAGATCGATCAAATAGCGGTTGATACTTATGGGAATGAACTTTCCAAGGAAGATATTCAGGAAGCTGGATATCAAAATGGTAACGCAGAGAGCATTGATATGAGTAAAGAGGTGAAGAAGGCAGAAGAGGATCGAATTCTTCCTGTATTTATATTTACCTCTGGTGGTGGTGATAAATTCTACATCCTTTCTACAAGAGGTAAAGGTCTATGGGATGATATTTGGGGAAACATCGCTTTTGAGGATGATCTTAACACCATAGCTGGCGTATCATTTGATCACGCGGCGGAGACTCCTGGTTTGGGTGCGGAAATAAAAGATAATAAGGCATGGTCCAAGCAATTCACAGGGAAAAAAATATATGGTGCGGATGGAGAATTTAAGTCCGTGTACGTAAGAAAAGGAGGTGCTAGAGACGAGGTTTACGAAGTGGACGGTATCTCAGGTGCCACGATTACCGCAGATGGTGTGACAGCCATGTTAGAGAATGGATTAAGATTATACGAACCTTATTTACAAACGGTCAGAGGATAGTTCACATGGCAGAAACAGCAGTAATAGCTAAAAAAGAAAAAGCACCCATTCAGTTTGGGAAGAAGGAGAGGAAATTAATCACCGATCCACTAAATGATAGTAATCCAATCACGGTCCAGGTTTTGGGTATATGTTCAGCATTAGCCGTGACGACTGGTATGAAGAATGCTTTCGTGATGTCCATAGCTGTGGTTTTCGTCTGCGTATTCTCTAATATCTTGACTTCGGTACTGAGGAACTCTATTCCGAAGCAGGTTAGAATGATTGTCCAGCTTGTTATCATTGCTACTTTAGTCACGATCGTAGAGCTAACCTTGAAGGCTGTCAGTTTTGAAAGTTATAAAGCTTTATCAGTATTTATAGGCCTCATTATCACTAACTGCATCATCATGGGAAGGTTAGAAGCTTTTGCGAGTGGTAACCGACCGTGGGAATCAGCATTGGATGGCTTAGGCAATGGTATTGGTTATGGAATCATATTATTGATCGTTGCATTTTTTAGAGAATTTTTTGGAAAGGGAACCATATTCGATGTGAAAATTATCGGTGCTACGTCTGAGTATTTTATCAACACTTCTGAGAGTTGGCTCTTCGGCTGGTATGAGAATAATAACTTAATGGTATTATTCCCTGCGGCAATGTTCGTCATAGGAATAGTCATTTGGGTCCATAGATCATGGAATCCGAAATTAGTAGATGTATCCTAAATCCTTTTAAAGATAGACTTATATGGAACTCGTAAATGTATTTATTAAAGCTGCCTTTATAGAGAATCTTGCTTTGGCATACTTCTTAGGGATGTGCTCCTATCTGGCAGTCTCTAAGACGGTCAAGACGGCATTTGGATTAGGACTTGCAGTTATTTTTGTTTTAGGTATTACAATGCCTATTAATTGGGTAATTAACGTATTTCTACTTGGTGAGAATGGAATATTCGGGATGGATTTGACCTTTTTGCGGTTGATCTTGTTTATAGCTGTAATTGCCTCAATGGTGCAATTAGTGGAGATGGTGATAGAGAAGTTTTCACCAGCTCTTTATAACTCATTAGGGATTTTTTTACCATTAATAACAGTGAACTGTGCCATATTGGGGGGCTCCCTTTTTATGGTAGCTGGAGAATATAGTTTCGGCGAGTCAGTTGCCTTTGGCTTAGGTGGTGGGTTTGGCTGGTTCTTGGCCATCATAGCCATTGCTGCGATCAGGGAGAAGATTAGGTATAGCGATGTTCCTCCGGCTTTGAGAGGATTGGGCATGGCATTCATCTTGACTGGATTAATGGGCATGGCTTTTATGGGATTGATGGGTATTGATCCCAATGCATTTTAACTAAGAATTTTTTAATTAGACATATGGCGATTTTAGTACCAATTATAGTAGCCTTATTGGTTTTCTCAGGTGTCATCTTAGCCTTAATGATGATGCTCATCTATGCGCGGAAGCAGCTTATGCCACAAGGCAATGTCAGCATCATCGTGAACGGTGATATAGATAATCCTCTGCAGGTAGAGCCTGGCTCTACACTCCTATCAGCACTATCAGAGAAGAGTGTATTTCTACCTTCAGCATGTGGTGGCGGCGGTACCTGTGCTATGTGTGAGTGTCATGTCTATGAAGGAGGGGGTGATGTACTGCCGACAGAGATGAATCACTTGACACGTAAGGAGGCAGCTGAAGGCAAACGTCTGGCATGTCAGGTTAAGGTCAGAGAAGATATGGAAATTAGTATTCCAGAGGAAATATTTGGTATTAAAAAGTGGGAGTGCGAAGTAGTCTCTAATTATAATGTGGCATCTTTCATCAAGGAATTCGTGGTCAAATTGCCAGAAGGGGAGAACCTGGATTTCCAATCAGGAGGTTACATCCAAATTGATGTACCTGAGGTCACAGTTGATTTTAAAAATATGGATATCGAGGCTCACCCAGAGCACCACGATGATCCCATGAAATTTAAGTCTGAGTGGGATAAATATAATTTGTGGGATCTTAAAATGGTCAATGAGGAAGAGCAATTTAGAGCCTACTCTATGGCTAATCACCCTGCAGAAGGCAACATTGTAAAACTTAATATCAGAATCGCTACACCTCCATGGGATAGAGCCAACAACGGATGGATGGGAGTCAACCCAGGTGTATGTTCTTCATATGTATTCAATTTGAAGCCTGGTGATAAGTGTATGATCTCTGGACCTTACGGAGAGTTCTTCATCAAGGAAACTAAAAAGGAGATGGTGTATATTGGCGGAGGAGCAGGCATGGCCCCCCTAAGATCTCACCTCTTTCACATGTTTCATACGCTGAAAGTTACTGACAGGAAGGTGTCTTTCTGGTACGGTGGACGGACTAAAAGAGAATTATTCTATATTGATGAATTTAGAAAAATTGAAGAAGAATTTCCAAATTTCAAATTCTACGTTGCTTTGGATAATCCTATGCCAGAAGATAACTGGAGCGAAAAGGAAAGTATAGGTGACGAGGGTGACGGCTTCAAAGGTTACATCATGAGTGTATGTTACGAGCAGTACTTAAAAGATCACCCAGAACCAGAAGAAATAGAATATTATTTCTGTGGGCCTCCAGCTATGAATGCTTCTGTTATTAAAACGTTAGACGAGTTGGGTGTTCCAGAAGAGAATATCGCTTTTGATGATTTCGGAGGATAGAGGCATCGTTTAGATTTCTGATATCACCGGGGTATTCCGTCTTTCTGAATTGTCTTGCTCTATTTTGTAATTTTATTATATCTATCAAACATGCCATCTTTCATAAGCATATTTAGGGCGTCCTCAGAAAGTTATCCCGTGATCCAAAGCATACTGTGACAGGTTCATTACAAAAAGTGTAGCGGCTATCCAAGATTCACTGGTTTGCTTGAGTTTGACTTTTATTTGGTTGAGATTGTAAGCTTGTTTGGCATTTCCTATTTTACCTTCTACTTGATTTCTTCTACCGTATTGTTTTTTTTCTATTGTTTTTTCATAAGCTGTTTTCTTTTCTGGCTTTCCCTTTGGCGTGGCTGTGAGGATAATGTTATTTTCTTTACCCCATGTTCTATTTTTGTTTGTGGCATATATTTTATCGGCTAATATAGCTTTGGGATAACTTCCTAATAACGTTTTATAGTTTTCAGCCTGCTGGATGAGGTCTTGTGATTCGTTATATGCATCCCAGCTGATATGATCAGCTTTTATATATCCATTGAATTCGTAGAGTCCCAGCTTGCTTCCAAATTCTACCATGGCGGCTTGATTGCCTCTTGCTATTGGTCGTACATGGGGCTGAGATATACTGACTATCGAACTGAACAACGATTACTGTTATTGATATACATTCGCCATTGTTGTTCATATAATGTAGCGATGATCCAGAGCTGCTTTTGAAACTTATAGGCTAATGGATATTCTTTAGATTCGCTTTAGCTTCTAATAAATCCAACATCATGTTTATATGTCCCAGATTTCGCTTGACACAGTTCAGTCCATTGCGCAGAGCCTTGCGGAGTTCCTCTTCAGTCTTCTTCTTTTTCTTAGCCTGACTCAGATATATCTTATGCGCTTGTTTACGATACGTACGTGGCTTTACAGATAGTTCTTCTCTCAATGTATCAATGAGTATGTCGAGGATAGCTTCTGTTTTGACTCTTGCCTCGGCTATGAGTCCTAAGTCATTGGGATATCGGATCCGCTGATCTGCTACCGTACCATCTATCTTAAGTCCGCCATAATTATCCTTAGTTAAATTTTGATTAGTCTGACTAAGCTTAATGATCAGAGCAGACAGCTCACGAAACATAGTCGCTCCCAGTCTTCTACATATATCTACAAATAGGGATGGAGAATACAGCATGAGGAATGAATTCATCTAACCTTAAAAAGAATTGCATGTACGGATTTTCTCTAATGATCTCGATGGTATCCTCATCAGTCAGTTTAAGCTTGTGCTTAATAATCATATCTCTGATTAGTATTCTGGGGCTAATGTCTTGACTACCTTGATCTAAGCTGTATTGCTTTGTGAATTTAGCGACCATATTATACCAAGGCAATATGCTACCCAGTTGTATCCACCGATTGCTGAGATTAAACTGTAATTGATAAAGTGAGCAGAATTCGTCAAATTTGACCTGATAATGAGATATATAGTTTACCATATTCAAGCTGATAGTCAACAATGGCTATAATCTTGCGTATAAAACACATTAATATAAGCTTATCTTGTTGATTATCAGCATTTTATCTGTGGTCTGAGGAAGCCCTATTTAGAAGTAATTATAGGTACGCCGCAGGTGTGATATCATGGCCAGTAAGTATTATTGGGAGAAGTAGAAGAGAATGGCTTCAGTCCGTGAGATTTTTGTAAAAATTATGACAACCAAATTTCCTATAGATATCGTTTCTCTTTGAACATTATTTACAACAGTGTACCAGAGCCATATATATTATTTAAGCAGCAAAATTAATAGTCTATAACCGATTAATAATCAATTATATAGAGCTTAGAAGCTCAAGCATCAGGTTTTTTTCTGTATTTCTTAGTTGGTTGCAAAATTTATGATAGAATTAGTTTGGGACATTGATTTACGCGATTACTAAATTAGTTTCTTCAATTTTGGCAATATTCTCTTAGCTCTAGATTTAAACCCAGCGGAAGAGTAGGGGAGCTGTTCTTCTATCACTGCCACAAGCTCATGGCTCAACTCGGGATATTGACTAGCTATCTTAGCTAAAATACTCATAGAGAAACATTTGACTGCTATAGTACTTTTAATGTCCTCGATATAACTAAAACATTTTTCATATAATATTCCAGATAGGTTTTCAGGTATGTCAATATCTTGAAAAATTCTCACTGTATTTCTCACTACTGCATCATGAGGAGCGTGATCCAGATTCCGCACCATCTTGGACAAATAAGGCTTCACTAAGTTTTGTTCATTTATGGCTATGTGTAGCACCGGCCACGATGCTTTCTGACAGATCCTCAAGTTATTACTAAAAAAGCAAGCCATAAGTGCTTGAAACTTGATCGGATCGTTATCCAGCCACCCGATGAATTCATTAAGATCAGATTTATACTTGACTCTAAGCAGCTTTTTTTGTATTACTTCAGTGTATTGATTCACTATAATTTGGCATGGTCCTTGAAATCTATTGAGTCAGAAACAATAAAGATATATAAGAAACTCATTCTCAAGAGTATCGTTGGTTATTAAAATTGAGTAATTAGGACAGCAGGTCGACATCTCACAGATGCCGACCTCTTTTATTTAAGGCTATTATAGGCATTATTAGATTAGCGGCTTTATACTTAAGATGCTAAAGGACTTATCGCGAACCACAATTTATTAGTTGTTAAATTTTGATGCTGACATGTTGAGATCAGCCATCTCTCAACAACTAAAATATGGCATAATCTAAACCTTAAGCAATCTGATTTGCTAATTAACTAAGAGATACGTATCGGCAGCAATTTTTGCATAAAGCTGGATTGGAAAGTGATTTCTAATTTATATAGTCTATTAATATTAATAATGGGCGCAAAGACTTCGTTTGATCTTCCTAAGTATTTATTCACTACATCATATGAATGATTTCATTCTCATAAATCACCACCAATTATCTACTACTATAAATTTAGATCATTAAGGACTTTCATCTGTGGGGTCAAGTGCGCTCAGATTAAAATCATGCCTAAGCTTATTGGGCAAGTAGCAGTATAATTTCTGTTGATGTCTAGCAGCTGATCTATTTCATGTGCCAAGCCACTTATCTATAGCTTATACCCCAGCGTAAAATCAATGTTAATTCTTTGCTGTTCCAAATTTACCCTTTGATTATTCGCATCATTAATCAGGAAATAAGGGGAATATACCTGCTCTGCTAGGTTAAAAGATCCAGCAAGATCAAGGAATATACGTCCCATCCTATATCCGAGACCTCCGCTAAAAGTTATATTTGGATCGCTCACTGCTTTGAACGCCGATGGTTCATATCGGATGCCAGCGCGATAGCGTAATTTGTTTTGAGCTAGCTCTGCTCCAAGCTTTACAATCACAGCTGAGCCCAAATCAGAATCAATTTGATTATTGAGATCGTTTTCCAAAATTTGGTCTAATGGATTATTGCTATTAGAAGTCAAGTTGAAGGAGGCATGACTATAAGAAAGGTATTCTACTTCTCCACTGATAAAACCGCGTAGCTGCTTTCTTTTTCTGGCAGCAAATTTAGCGTCATCTTCATTTCTACGTTGACGTAGCTGGCCAATGCTGAACATATATGCTGCGCCGCTGATAGCTCGCCATGGAGTAGTGATTCCGTACTGAAAAGGCGGAAAAGTTCCGCTTGAACCTATTGATGTCTGAGGAGATCCTGTATCATTGAAGGTGTAGCTGAGATTCGTATTAAAATTATCATTTAGAAACATGAAGCTTGGGGAGTGTCCTGCTAATGATACTCTTAATTTCTTTGTAGGTTTTATGATAACACCCAGCTTTGCATTGAATCCTGCCCCAGAAGTCTCCAAAAATTCTGTGTATTCCAAATTTTCGAAAAAGTCGATGCTACTACTCTCATCTATTTCTCGATATACTTTGTTTTCCTCAAAGCTGAAAAATGGAATGCCGATACTTACACCTACAGAAACTTTATTATTAATATTAGCACCATAACCGAATGCGAGCTCCAGTCCGGAGCCCTGACGATCTACGGTCTGCGTTTTTAATACAGGTACCTGAAAATTGTTGAAGTCAGTCTCATAAAAATTATCGCGATCAAAATCAAAAATAACACCTGCATCGAACGCAGGCCCAGCTTCGAAACTACCCAAATCTCCTGGACTAAGTCCATTAGCTCTCTCAGTGAATCTCTCTGCTATAGAACCAGATGTGGTCGCGGAATATTCAAAGGATTCTCCAAAATCTAAAAATTTATTCAGAGATATGACAAAGCTCGAATATGTGATGGCCGAACTTGATCGATGACGATTCGTGGATACGAAGCCTAAGACGCCTAAGTTAAAGCTCGCAGCTGAAGAGCTTGACAACTCGCCTCTTAAGTTAGCAGTGTTGGAGAGTATGGATGTGCCTACACTGAGCACGTATTCCCCATATTTATACTCTCCTAATCCAGCAGGATTTGAACTAACAGCTGAAATATCAGCTCCCAATGAGCTGAAGGCACCGCCTACCGCTATGGATCTAGCTGTACTTGCATAATCACTTACAGAATATCTTACGGCCTCAGTAATAGACTGGCCTATGGATGCTGAGCTGATCACACACATTAAGCCGAGAGTGATGAAGATTTTAATAGTCATATATGGTCGTTATTCGTGATGATATTACGTGATGTATCGTAGAAGTGCCAAAACTCTGAAAATCATCTGATAATCAATAAAAAGTATGTTGGAAACTTAGTAGATAATGTATAAACATAGCGTTGAGGTTATGCATAAAAAAAGGTGGAAGAACATCATTCAACCACCTTTCTAATTTACTTTATGAAAACCGCTTAATCTATCCTCTTGAACCTCTTGATGATGAAGATCTTACTGATCCAGATGATCTGCTGCTTGAAGTTCTGATGCTGTTAGAGGATCTTGAAGTAGAAGTACGTGGAGATCTAATTGATCTGTTATTACTTCTTGAAGTATTATAACTTCTACTTGATGATCTCGTAGTTCTTGGTCTATTGACTCTTGTACTGGTACGCTCAGTTCTCACTGATGTGTTAGTCGGATTGCTTCTGAAATCTCTTCCAGTCCTTGTCGTGGTAGTTCTGCCAGTTCTTGTAGCTGTAGAGTTTATAACACTTCCAGAATTCCTTGAAGAACTTGCTCTGTTAGATGTCGCTCTGGTAGCTGAAGGAGCGAATGTACCGCCTACTGGTGGGCAATAGTACGCCGCTGAACTTACGCCTCCGAATCCATTCCCATATATAGCCGTGGGTGCTCCGAAAACAGATCTTGTGTAAGGATTAAAGTACGGATTGATGGAATTTCCAAATGCGTTTGTCCTCCTATTAGTTATGAAACCGCTGTTAAACGCTGTGTTTCCCAAAGGTCTGTAAGCTCCATAGAATGCTGCTCCAGTATAGATAGGAGAATAATAGCCTAAACTTGAACCCGTTCTAGCAAATCTTCTTACTCTCGATGAATAATAATGACCATCTTCCTCATCCACGTTATAGTATTCGTAGTCGTCGCCATCGTAATCTTCTGCATATTCCTCGCCTGAATTTTCGAACTCGATACCTGCAGAATCGTCATCGTATAAATCGTCGTACTGCGCTGAGACAGTAGCTGTAAAGAAAAATAACGCTAATAGCGTAAGTATGGATGAATATAATTTTGATGTTTTCATAGTAAAATTTTTATTGTGTAAATACATTAAATCTCTAATTAATATCCTTAAAACTTGAAAGTACAATATTATAAGGAGCTTTCTAAAATATCTGATGTAAGAGCCATGACTTTTCTAAGGACTTTTATACTTCAGAGTATACTATTAAGACGAATATTTAAGGGTATAGGTTCATACTTTAGATAAATTATTCATTTTTTAACATTTGATTAATTAAGAATAATATTTTGAAATACGATTTTTGCATTATTTATATTCTTTGAAATCATGAATTTATTAAATATTATTTTGAATTAGATTTTTTAGAGGCACTGGATCTTAATTCTTTGTTAGGGCTTTTGTGAGTGACGTTTCCACGATTCTTCTTTGATGACCTATTGGTCAGTGGCTTCGCCGATTTGCGCGTATACTTTTGTTTGTCCATCTTATTTCCCTCTATAATTTTTTTCCTATTATTTTGACTATTATTCGACGCAGCACGTTTGTTCATATTACTGTTTGCTCGTCGCTTATCCAGTGTTTTGATGGAGTTTCTTTTTTGGCCTATATTGCTATGATTGTACTTTGATCGATCTCGTATTGTAGACTTTGGCTTGTTTGCTCTTCCCTGAGCGTAAGTAGATTTCCTGCCACTACTAAGAGGCTTACTGGTTTTACCTATATAATTTGGTTTTGATCTTCTTGTGCGAGTGGAGATACTTTCATTCCGTCTATTATTGCGTTCTATATTATGCCGATTGGATCGTTTAGTATTCTGCCAGCTGCGATCTGACTTAGACCTTAGTTCTGACCGTCGATTACTTGTGGAATTAGGTCGTGGTTTAGTAGATCCTCTTCCACGTATGGCACCTTCACCATCTACATTACTGCGCCTAACTCGGGGATTACTGGTGGCTATCCTATTCCCTCTTTGTACTGAAGATGGGAAGTCAGCTTCCCTTGATCCTTCACTTTGAATTTGCCATCCCCAGCCATATGGGTTACGGTTATATCTATTATACCTATTGTATCTATTAAACCTGCCGTATCGATTGTAGCGTCTAAAAATACCGGTCTGGTAATATCTCCCGTAGTACCAGTTCTGCCATCCCCAACCTCTCCTGCCTCGTCGGTTGAAAAAGTTGAACGATATGACAGGACCAATATTGAAAGTAATTTCTAAGCGAGAACCAGCCCCTATGTATCTTGGGAAATATGATCTATAATAATTTCGGCTATTTAAATAAGGTGAATTGAAATCGTTAAATATGAGCCTGATGCCTACTGCTCGATTCCTTCGTCGATAGCTATCTGTCGTATAGTCAAAAAGGTAAAAATAGTTATTAGAATATACGTATTCGCTTTGGTATCGTATGAAATAGGGATTCAATAAGGGAATAGCCCATATGTAAGGTCCATTAGTGAATTCAGGGTCATAGTAATCAGAAGTATTATCATCAAAAGCATCACCATATACCTCATCTGCATAGTAGTCCTGATTTTCATAATCTTCTTCGTAGGCGTAGAATTCATCATCATAGTATTCCTGCGTATAACTCGCGTAACTCAGCAAGCAGAAGAGGTAAAAACATCCCTTAATTCTCAATCGTTTCGTCTTTATCATAGTTTCAAATTTAGAATGCAAATCATCGACTTTCTCCTTCTCAAATTACTACTTTTACAGCGGTTAATGAGTTAAATTAATGGTGTCGACAGTGTTAAGGCTGTTAAAGCTGTTTTACTGAATAAATACTAATTTGAATCTTATTTTTATGATTATAGAAATGTAATCGTTTGATAATCATAAAGTTACACCCATTTTAACAACTGTTAATATTTTCTTAATATGTCGAAAGAGATAACGAATCGGTCGGAAGACTACTCCCAGTGGTACAATGATATCGTCAAAAAAGCTGGTCTGGCCGATCATTCAGCTGTACGAGGGTGTATGGTTATTAAGCCCCTGGGTTATGCCATTTGGGAGCACATGAGGGATGAGTTAGATAGAGCATTTAAGGAGACAGGGCATGTGAACGCCTACTTCCCACTATTTATTCCTAAGAGCTTTCTTAGTAAAGAGGCTCAGCACGTTGAAGGCTTTGCTAAGGAATGTGCTGTGGTCACCCACCATCGGCTCATGAAGGACCCCGAGGGAGATGGGGTCGTGGTAGATCCAAGCGCTAAGTTAGAAGAAGAACTCATCGTCCGGCCTACATCTGAAACCATCATATGGAATACCTACAAGGACTGGATAAAGTCATACCGCGACCTCCCCATACTAATTAACCAATGGGCAAATGTAGTACGCTGGGAGATGAGGACCAGACCTTTTCTAAGGACTGCAGAATTTCTATGGCAGGAGGGGCACACTGCACATGCTACCAAAGAAGAAGCAGAGAAAGAGGCTGCGCTGATCCATGAGTTGTACACTCGATTTTTGGAAGATTTTGCTGCCATACCTATAATTAAGGGTCGTAAAACTGAGAATGAGAGATTTGCTGGAGCCGTCGAAACATATACAGTCGAGGCACTAATGCAAGATGGTAAAGCTCTGCAGGCCGGAACATCTCATTTTCTTGGCCAAAACTTTGCTAAAGCATTTGACGTAAAATTTTTGACAGATACAAATAAAGAGGAACTCGTATGGGCTACCTCTTGGGGTGTCACCACTCGAATGGTCGGTGCGCTGGTCATGGTTCACTCTGATGATGACGGCCTCGTCATACCACCTAAGCTGGCTCCGACGCAGGTAGTATTCATCCCAATACCGAAACCAAATGAAGATATACTTGAGCTAGCAACTAAGATGCAGTCCGAGCTCAAAAGTAGAGGTATATCTTCGAAAATTGATAAGGATACAAAGAAGAGACCCGGCTTCAAGTTTGCGGAGCACGAGATGAAAGGCACTCCGATACGTGTTGGCATAGGCATGAGGGACATTGAGAAAGGTGTCGTAGAAATAGCCAGAAGAGATACCAAAGAAAAGCAATTAATACCTATAGATGCCTCAGTTGAACATATAGTCCAGCTATTAGACGATATACAAGATAATCTCTTTCATAAAGCCAAGAAATTTCGGGACTCCCATATTACGGAGGTTGATGACTTAGATACATTTCAGGCTGTACTGAAAGATAAGGGTGGCTTCATACTGGCTCATTGGGATGGGACGGTACAGACAGAGAAGAAGATTAAGGAACTCACGAAGGCGACAATTAGATGTATACCCTCAGATCAAAAGAAGGAGACAGGCAGCTGCATTTTGACGGGCAAACCTTCAGCGGGTAGAGTACTTTTTGCAAAATCTTATTAAATGTAAAGACAAACTTATATTATTAATATCAATATATAGATTTACCATATATTTGTACCATGTCTTACGAAATAGAAGGAACACTTCACAAAGTGTTCGACACAGAAAGCAAATCAGAAACCTTTCAAGTACGTGACTTCGTCATCAAAACAGAAGGGCAATATCCCCAATTTATTAAGTTCCAATGTTCACAGGACAGGTGCGGAATCATTGATAGCCATAAAGAAGGAGAGCAGATAAAAGTCTACTTCGATCTGCGAGGCAGAGAGTGGAATGAAAAATTCTTCACTAACCTCAATGCCTGGAGAGTCGAAAAACCTAATAGTCAGCCTCAATCTGCAGCGCCAAATGCTCAAGCGGGATTTGATCCAAAATTTCCTACTGAGGAGCCATCAGGTAAACCACCTGCACAGTCCAACAAAGTGGAAGAATTCGATGATCTTCCGTTTTAAATCAGAAATAAGCGATTATAGCTTTGGCTTCGTGACCTAAATTCTGACTACGGAATACCTGACAATCCATTTAAAATTAGAGAGGGCAGCCTTCAATCAGTCTCTGACAAAGGAGTTAGAAAGCTATACCTATAGCTACTGAGATTTACTGTTTATAAGCCATTTCTATCTGGCCTAATATCGTAATTTCATCTGACTTGATATTATATAGTCTTCAAGGATCAACTCTGGACTATTGGATGACTCCTCTAATTTTCCTATCTTAAGTGTCCTGAATAACACTTTATCATACCGACCTTATACTGATACTCTAAGGTCTTAATGATCGAGATCATTTCATGTAGTGTCCTCCATATGAAGTTATATATACTATTTTTCGCCTGTACATTACTTTCCTGTAGTACGCTGCTGGCGCAAGATATCAGCTTAGACCAAGCTAAGACTCTTGGTGAGGCGGCCATGGCTCTCTATACTGATAGCGGATCCATGAAGAAATCAATCAAAGTCAAATCCAACTTTACAAAAAGTCTCCATAAAGAAGTGACTTACTACATCCTGAACATGGAACCTACAGGTTTTGTGGTCATGTCAGCCGATGAGAGATATCATCCAGTCCTGGCTTTCTCTCAGGTGGGTCACATAGACTTTAATCATCCTGAGGCTAACATTGGCTTGTGGGGCGAGTTGTCCAGACATGAGCAAAATATAGAATATCTGCGGAAAGAGGAAAAGACGCTTACATCCTATGTAATTGACGATTGGGTCATGCTGCAGTCCATCGCTGCTGGATCGAAAAAGAGTCTGACCTTTAATGCTGTAGTAGAACCACTCACGACAACCAAATGGAATCAGAGCGGTTATTATAATGATTCCTGCCCTCCAGATAGCCTCGGACCGAATGGTAATACCTACTGCGGATGTGTGCCAATCGCCGTCTCGCAGTTGATGAGATTCTATGAAAATGCTATTCCTGGTAATGGATCTGTCTCATATGTTGATCTTCAATATGGTCCACAGTCTGTGGATCTGTGCGGGCAGCAGTTTGACTGGGCTTCCATGCCAGACACCTTATCAGAATCCAACCTGGTGCTAGCTGATTTCATTTACGATGTTGGGAAGACCATGGAAACGAATTATAGTATCTCCTACACTGGTACGTATGCATACAAAGTCAGGGACGCGCTGATTTATAATTATGGTTTTGACCATCGAATGAAGTCCTATCGCGGAACCAATGCTGCACAATATTCAAAGACGCTAAAGGAGGAATTTGAAAATGGCCGTGTCGTATTCTTATCTGCGTGGTCTGTAGATTCGCTTGATTATGCAGAGTCAGGACACGCATGGATAGCAGATGGTTATGGTTATTCTAAAAGCGGCGCTGAGTATATGCATTTTAATTGGGGCTGGGGCGGTAGTAATAACGGATGGTTTCTGGATACTGAGAGCTTATGGGTGCCGCATGAAGCTAATCAGGAGCAGGCCAAGGTATCCTACTACTGGTATCGCTATACATTGTATAATATTTTCCCAGCAAGCGAAGATTGTCAATTTCCTGACCCCAGTATCACTTCGGTCGATCCTGATGAGAGCTATGCCTGGATGTATTATCGAAGCCCGGTGGATGAGGAGGTCCAGTTCAGGTACAGAGAGAAAGGTGCAGCTGAATGGATAATCAATGAAGCGACCTATAAATATTATTCACACGCCAGAAATTTAAAAAAGGGTACCACTTATGAATACCAGTTAACTCGAAATTGCTGTGGGGAATGGTCCTCATTTTCTAATGTGGCTGAGTTCAACACATTGGGTTCAGCTCAAATAATAGAACCGCAGACCTCAGACGAGTGTGCCGCTGAGGATGGAGAGTCATTATCTACATCTAGTGTATCTGATCATTTCGCATATATATACACAAACAGGCCTCATGGTCGAGTCAATAATCAGTTTAGGTATCGAAAGTATAATGCAACAGACTGGAATGTAGGGCAAGTAAATGCGACTCACTATTATACCTTATCAGATTTAGCGGCGGGTACGACTTACGAATTTCAAGTGCGTCACGAATGTGCTGACAACATATGGTCTGACTATTCGTCCTCGAATAGCTTCATGACTACAGGAGAAATTAATGCAGTGGATGAAACTGCTATTGAAGAGGATCAAACTGATCAAAGTGAGGAAATAGATAGTGACAGTAATGAGGAGGAAGCTACTGATGATATGGTAGAATGTCCTCAGGTACCTACGAGCTCATTCACTGCTGGTTATCAGCAGGCATCGGCCGTGACTGCCTATTTTGTTGAGGCATCAGTCGGATCTATTTTTAGATGGAGGTATAGAGCTGCAGAAACTGATACAGCATGGTTGTTGACTGGAGAAAGTATCTTCACATCTGCTAATCTGACAGGTCTACAGCCAGCAACGAGCTATGAATATCAAGTCGCGCAACAGTGCGAGAGTGGATGGTCTGAATATTCAGAAAGTAGATTTGTAAGTACCACTGCCCTTACACATCAGATTACTGAGCTAAGACATGATCTACATAACACAACATCATCCTATGTCACGATAGGACTATCGGTTTATCCGAATCCGACCGCAAGCCTGTTAATGCTGGAATTAAGTGATGGCGGATTTGCTCAACAGGAGTCAATAAAAACTGTCCAAGTATTTGACCGATCAGGCCAATTGATTATGCACTTGGATGCAGTCCCTCACTCCAGAATTCAGATTGATGTATCTCAGTTTACTAAAGGTGTCTATCATACTCGCGTTGTACTGAGTGATGGTTTTTCACTATATAGTAGATTTGTCAAGCTGTAGCCAATAGACTAAGATCATATACTTACAGTTGGCTTAATAGGAAACTACTCGCAGTGCATTTTATATGATGGTGTGAGATAAAAAGCTCAACAATGTTGCAATGTCCCCAGGCTAAATGTTTAATTATATAGCTACCACATTTTGGATCTGTAGATTTCCTATCAAGTATCATGCTCAGTCTTTTAATCATGACAAGATTATAGAATCAATTATATCGATGAGTAGGCAGCTCACGGTTTGAACCTCGTCAGCAATGGGTCTTAGCCTGAATGTACCCTTGAAAGTAGGCGTCGTGTTGAGTGGAGCATGTTGCAGTACTTATAGTTTTATTCCAAAATAGTTAACATGATTTACCTTTAGGACCTTAGATGCTTATCATCAGCTATATATACATTAGACCTCTTATAAGAAGGTTTGCAATAAACGAATGGCAATTAGACATAGTTAAAAATGCTTCTTTTTAAAACCATGGTGAATCTGAATCACAGCAGACCAAGACATACAGAGCTCAGTATTTTTTATATCTTTTGATCTCTTTCAAATAAAGCTGCTTTTCGAGGCTCTATTAAGCCAGTACGTGTATGACTAAAATATCTACTTGTTTCTTTTGCCTATTGGTTATAGTGATGGCCCTCTCTATCTACTCGTGTCATGAAGCGACTCAATCGCGTGGGCAAATGAAAAAGCAAATTCCAGATGTGGTTGACTTTAATTTTCATGTGAAGCCCATTTTATCAGATCGTTGCTTTACATGTCATGGACCTGATGAGAACTCCAGAGAAGGAGATCTCGCCTTTCACACCCAAGAACATGCGTTCGCCGCTCTGGGGGAAAACCTTGATAGATATGCTATCGTGGCTGGGCATCCCGATAGTTCCACCATGGTCAGCCGTATTTATGCTGACGATCCAGATGATGTCATGCCGCCACCTGAGTCTAATCTCACCATGACTGATTATGAAAGAAAGATCATTACTCGATGGATAGAACAAGGAGCCGAGTGGAAAGAGCATTGGTCTTTGATCCCCCCTACGAAGGCCAACATTCCAAAAGTGACAGATGAAGCCTGGATACAAAATGAAATAGATTACTTCGTGCTGAGCAAAATTGAAGCTCAAGGATACTCACCTAATGAGAGAGCAGATAAACGCAGACTTCTCCGTAGAGCTAGCTTTGACTTGACAGGTTTAGCTCCTTCAAAGAAGCAGATAGCAGCCTTTCTGAAAGATGATTCGGATAACGCATTTGAGAAGCAGATAGACCAGATGCTCAGTGGGCATGCATATGCTGAGCGTATGTCATCTGAGTGGATGGACTTAGCCAGATATGCAGATACCCATGGTTACCAAGATGACTTCGAGCGGTTTAATTGGCCGTGGCGAGATTGGGTCATTCATGCATTTGATACAAATATGCCCTATGATCAGTTTGTGACGTGGCAGATTGCAGGTGACTTACTGCCTGATGCATCATTAGAACAGAAGTTGGCGACTGCATTTAATCGAAATCATAAGATCACACAAGAGGGGGGCGTCATCCCAGAAGAGTATCGTGTAGAGTACGTAGCGGACAGGACCAACACTTTCGGTATGGCCTTCATAGGACTATCTATGGAATGTGCTCGATGCCATGATCATAAATACGATCCCATTTCTCAGAAAAATTATTTTGAGCTATACAGCTTCTTTAATAATGTGCCAGAAGAGGGACTAATAGCAACCTATGGTGCCATACCTGAGCCTTATGTTACCTTGACACAAGAAGACATGAGTAAGACCTTGGATTTTATCAATGCTGCAGATTCGATTAAAGAGGTGCCTGTCTTAGTCATGGGTGAGCGAAAAGACAAACGGCAGACTTATATTCTCAGCAGAGGACAGTATGATCTTCCCACGCAAGAAGTGTTCTCTTCTACGCCTGAATCAATTTTAGCATTCACTGATAAATATGACCAAAATCGTCTGGGTCTGGCTCAGTGGCTATTTGATTCCTCCAATCCACTGACCGCGAGGGTTGCCGTAAATCGACTATGGCAACAGCTATTTGGAAGCGGAATTGTCAAAACTTCATATGATTTTGGCAATCAAGGGACTCTACCGACGCACCCAGCACTATTAGACTATTTAGCAGTGACCTACCAAGAAAATGGCTGGAATACGAAGGAGATGTTGAAGTATATTATGTCCTCTTCCACCTATCAACAATCTGCTAAACTCAGTGCTGAACTTCTTGAAGCGGATCCAGAAAATAGCTTACTCGCCCGAGCTCCGAGAAATCGGCTACAATCTGAGATGATCAGAGATCACGCCTTAGACATCAGTAACCTATTGGTGGACAAGGTAGGCGGACCCAGTGTGAAGCCTTACCAGCCAGGGGGTCTATGGGAGGAGACCACTGGAGGAGGTGGAGGAAGCACGGCCAAGTACATACAAGATGATGGCGATGGTCTCTACCGCAGAAGTCTTTATACCTTTTGGAAGAGGACCGTGCCCCCGCCAAGTATGATGACATTTGATTCAGCCACGCGAGATATCTGTAGCGTGAAGCGCCAAATTACCAGCACACCCCTACAGGCTCTCGTTATGATGAATGATCCGCAAATCGTAGAAGCTGCACGCATGCTTGCCTACCGCAGCATCGAGGAGGCAGATGAGTCAGCTGAAGACAGGATCAGCTTCATGTTTGAATTAGCCACTTCACGACAGCCAGATAAAGAAGAAGTGTCATTGATTAAGACTCTCTTTGATATAGAGTTAGACCGCTACATTAAACAGCCAGAGAATGCAGGAAAGTTTTTATCTGTTGGCAACTTTGCGATGAAGCCGATATTAGAAGTAAGTGAGTTCGCAGCCTATGCCTCAGTGGCCAGCGCTATTCTTAATTTAGATGAGACCATTACTAGGGGATAAATCAAAGATAATACATGGAAGATTTATTAAAGAGAACACTACTACAGAACCGCAGAGCATTCTTATCCAGTAGTAGTATCGGTATTGGCACCGCTGCTCTGTCATCTATATTAGGAATGAGTTTTTTTAAGAAAGATAAAGGCGTTATTAAAGAGATGAGTAGTGGAGGCCGGCGAGGTGCATTGGACGCTTTGCACTTTGCCCCTAAGGCTAAAAGGATTATCTATCTCTTTCAAAGTGGAGGACCATCTCAATTAGATCTATTCGACTATAAGCCACTGCTTAACGCTCGTAGAGGAGAAGAGCTGCCAGAATCTATCAGAAAAGGTCAGCGACTTACTGGCATGACCTCAGGGCAAGACTCCTTCCCCTTGGTAGGTTCCAACTATTCCTTCAGTCAGTATGGACAGAGCGGGGCCTATGTAAGTGATGTATTGCCATACACAGCAAAGATTGTGGATGAGCTATGCATCGTAAAATCAATGTATACTGAGGCGATCAACCATGATCCAGCCATCACTTTTTTCCAGACTGGTTCGCAGCAGGCTGGCAGACCTAGTATGGGCTCTTGGCTCAGCTATGGTTTAGGTAGTGAGAATGAAGACCTCCCAGGTTTTTGTGTCTTGCTTTCGAGAGGCACAGGACGACCATTTGGCCAGCCGCTATACTCTAAACTCTGGGGCAATGGATTCTTACACTCGCTGCATCAAGGTGTTCAATTCAGATCAGGTAAAGATCCTGTACTGTATCTTAATGATCCAGCGGGAATGGATCGACAGAGTCGGAGGCATATGCTAGATCAAGTGGCTGCTCTAAATGAAAAGCAACTTCAAGAGTTTGGGGATCCAGAAATATCAACACGTATTTCTCAATACGAGATGGCATACCGCATGCAGACTAGTGTACCAGATGTCATGAATATAGAGGGTGAGCCTGATCATATATATCAGATGTATGGTCCAGACTCTACAGTACCAGGAACTTACGCGGCCAATTGTATTTTAGCGCGCAGGCTGGCAGAGCGCGATGTCAGATTCATACAACTTTATCATATGGGGTGGGATCAACATGACAATCTGCCTTCAGCGTGTGCCGCCCAAGCGAAAGATATAGATCAGCCATCCGCTGCTCTGGTAATGGACCTGAAGCAACGGGGTATGTTAGAGGATACTTTGATCATCTGGGGTGGGGAGTTTGGCAGAACGAATTATTCACAGGGCACCATCACTGAGACGAGTTTTGGAAGGGATCATCATCCTAGGTCATTCACCATCTGGATGGCAGGAGGTGGTGTCAAGCCTGGAATTGTCTATGGTGAGACTGATGACTTTGGATATAACATTACGGAGAATCCTGTACATGTTCACGATTTTCAAGCCACCGTCATGAAATTACTAGGAGTGGATCACGAAAAATTCACCTACAAATATCAAGGCCGAAGATTTCGATTGACAGATGTTCACGGACACGTCGTAGAAGATATTCTAGCGTAATTTATGGATTTAATTGGTCGCCTTCATCCATTGATTGTTCATTTACCTATTGGAATTCTGATGCTAGCTATACTCATGGAAATGAGCATTCGTATAGCCCATAGAAAAGAGTTACGACAGGCTTTGACTTTTGTATTGGCTGTGGGGGCTCTGTCATCTGTTGTAGCTGTTGCCACTGGACTTAACTTGGCTAATCACGGGGATTACGACGCGTCCCTGCTGTCCAGGCATCAATGGTGTGCCATAGCTCTAAGTGTGACCAGCATAATAGCATGGTATCAACACCGTAAATATCAATCAGACATTAGCGTCGCTAAGCTATATCTTCCGTCTCTATGTGGCATCGGAATACTCTTGTCGATCACGGGTCATCTTGGTGGCAGCATGACCCACGGAGCAGATTTTCTTACTGCTGGTACCAATAACGCTGATCCGCTTTCCATCGTAGACATAGAGAAAGCTTATGCTTTCACAGATATTATACAGCCGATACTGCATCGTAAATGTAACTCTTGTCATAACCCTGCAAAGGCTAAAGGTGATTTAATTATGATTACTGTCGAAGACATTGAAAAAGGTGGAAAAGAAGGAAAGGTATTAGTAGCGGGATCTCCAGCAAAAAGTAATTTGCTCGTGCGGGCTTACCTCCCTATAGAAGAGAAGAAGCATATGCCACCCAAAGGTAAAAAGCAATTAACAGAGGACGAACTCTCGCTTCTCTCTTGGTGGATTAAAGAGGGTGCATCATATGATAAGCAGATTTTAGAGCTGTCTGTTCCTGACTCCATAAAATTAATACTCGATAAGTATAAGGAGGTGAAAACTGATCGAACTGCCATCAACATAGAGGCTGCGACCGCAAGTCAAATCAATTCTTTAAGAGAGTCAGGCATCAAGGTCAACACCATGGGAACAGGAAGCCCATGGTTAGATGTGAATCTCTCCCACCGTCATGATATCACATCCAGCTTACTCAATAAACTTAAAGAAGTAGGCGATCAGGTTTCTGAATTGCAACTGGCCAATACAAATGTTGATGATCAATTAGCAGGTATCATCAACAAGCTGCCAAACTTGCGCAAATTAAAATTACAAAATACGCTTATCACCGATAAGACCATTAATAACTTGAAAGACCTATCATTCTTAGAGAGTCTCAATCTATACGGGACAAATGTGACAGATCAGTCGATAGAGGATATCATAGGCATCGCAAGCCTTAAGCAGCTATATCTGTGGCAAACTGACATCAGTGATGATGGGGTAGAACTTCTCAGATCAGCCAGGCCCTTGCTTCAAATACAGTATAAGATGAATGCAGAACTATTTGGTGATGCTACGCTGAAGCCACCACTAATCGCAGCAGCGGCAGACATTTTCAGTGATACTATGTCAATAAGCTTTGAGCTGAACTTCAAGAAGGTCGTATTGAGATATACTCTCGATGGTAGCGATCCAGATTCTAGCTCAGCAGTATACGATGGTCCAATCTTAATAGATCGAAGCGCCCTCGTTAAAGTTATATCTACGAAACAGGGTTGGCAGCCGAGTGAGGTAAATCAGAGGCAATTCGTAAAAGCATCAGTACGACCAAAATCAATAACCGTAAGCCCTGCACCTAATGACAAATACAAAGGTAGTGGAGCAAAAACTTTGATTGACTTTACCAAAGGCACAGTTCAATTTACTAATGGTAAATGGTTAGGTTATGAGGGAGAGCACATGTCAGCGACCATCACCTTAGAAGAAGCTACAGAAGTGAGCTCTGTGATTGTGAGTGCGTTAAAAGCGGATGCATCATACATACACTTTCCAAGAAATATTAGCGTCTCTGCATCCAATGATGGCAGTGCTTACTCGGCTGTGGGCGAGCTTGATATTCCCATCGCGCCAGGACCAGATGTGCCCTTGTTAAAAAATTTTCTTATTAACATCAGGCCTTCTGTGGCTAAATATATTAAGGTAGATGTCAAGAGCCAGTTAGTCAATCCTGATTGGCATTCAGCACCAGGTGCCCCATGTTGGCTATTCATTGACGAGATTTTGTTAGAGGTTTAGTAACAATAATCTATCCGACTGATAACGCGCTCCCTTCGTCTAAATCTTATATGAGCTGGTATGCAAACTACATTCCTGTACTATTCCCATAGAATTATCTACGACAAAAATTAGCCGGTTAACATCTTGTTTATGTATCAGATGATCGGGTATATTAATAGAAGTTTAAATTAACATGAAAATCAATATAGAATGAAGTCGGAGTATTTGACACTGCATATAGCGACCCTTTGATGATAGACGTAATTCCACTCGCTCATATGCACCTTCAATATGGCTCTTATCTAAGTGATTTTATATCGGTGAAGATATGAGGCAAAGAATAGCTTGACTAACTTAGCATATATAATGATCAATTAAGGATGCCAAGTCAATATCATCCCGACCTTCAATTAGGCATATTCAGTAGTACTAAATAAATTCAGAAGTAAGAGAACTGTTGGTCAAGCTGATATGACTTTAGCACTTTTGGGTCAAAATCTGTACAAATACTTGGGTATAATTTAATTCTGTCAAATACCCTTCAGGTTGATTTAAATCTAGATTAG